>Ga0302292_1000080_pt1 | contig 66552 bp, 44 predicted proteins | sample III_Fen_N2_1_FD_194553 | JGI IMG/M metagenome (GOLD analysis project Ga0302292, IMG submission 194553) | Peat permafrost microbial communities from Stordalen Mire near Abisko, Sweden - III_Fen_N2_1 | ecosystem: Environmental > Terrestrial > Soil > Wetlands > Permafrost | place: Sweden: Abisko...
CTATGGATAAAAACGGAAACATTACTATTGGTGTTAAAGAAATCAATGTTTTCCCAGAAGTTGAATCTTTTGATTTGAATCAATTGTTTGGACTCGAAGTTACTTTGGTTGCAAATAAATTTGTTTCAAAGGAAGTAAATGCTAAAATGCTAGAATTGATGGGTGTACCGTTTATAAAAGAAACTAAAAAATTATCTAAATAAATATGGCAACAGAAGCTCAAATAGTAAAATCAACTAGATCTCTTACTCATGCAAAATTTTCTACAAGAATTGTTAGAAGATGTTTTAAATGTGGTAGAAAGCATGGATTTATGAGAGATTTTGGTATGTGTAGAATTTGTTTTAGAGAATTAGCTAGAAAAAATTCTCTTCCTGGTATTAAAAAAGCAAGCTGGTAGATATCGCACGTGTGCGAAATGTATAAAAATATACCAAAATTCTAATTTTAAATAATAAATTTATTAAGTTATAAATTTTTTAATGCTTTAATAATTTATAATACTGATATAATTAATGTAAATATAATTTTATGATGACAGATCCGATTAGTGACATGTTAACAAGAATGAGAAATGCTTTAAAAATAAAGCAAAAATTTGTTATTATACCTTTCTCTAATTTTAAAGCTGATATATTAAACGTTATGAAAAAGAACGGATATATAGGCGAAATAAAAGTATCTGGAGAAATTCCTACAAAGTTTTTAACAGTTACATTTAAGTATAATGAAAATGGTCAACCTACTATTCATGGTTTGAAAAAAGTTAGCAAACCAGGAAGAAAGATGTATGTTACATCTAATAAATTACCGGTTGTTTTGTCTGGTTTAGGAATAGCTATACTCTCAACATCTGCTGGCGTTATGACAAATTTAGAAGCCAAAAAGAAAAATCTTGGTGGTGAGACTATTTGTGAAATTTACTAACCTTTATAATTAAATTTAAGTTAAAAAATATGTCTAGAATAGGAAAAATGGCAATTAACGTTCCAGATAATGCGAATGTTAAAATAGAAAAAGGTATGATTTCTGTTTCTGGTCCAAAAGGTACATTGTCTTCAACTTTTTTACCTTTTGTTACCGTTACTTTTGATGAATCTACAAAACAAATTTCTGTTAATGTTAACAACCCAAAATCTTCAAAAGAAAAACCTTTTTGGGGTTTATATAGAGCTATAATAGCTAATTTAGTAACTGGTGTTACTACAGGATTTGAAAAAAAATTAGAATTAAGTGGAGTTGGTTATTCAGTAACTGCTGCTGGTAATAAATTTAAATTCAATTTGGGATATTCTCATCCAGTTGAATATGTTTTACCAGAAGGTATTACTGGTACTGTTGAAAAAGGTCTTATGACTATAACGGGTGCCGACAAACAAGTTGTTGGACAAGTTGCTGCTCAAATTAGAAAGTTGAGAAAAGTTGATCCTTACAAATTAAAAGGAATTAAATACGTTGGTGAAGTTATTATCAAAAAAGCTGGAAAATCTGCTAAGGCTGTTGGAAAATAAAATTTTCAATGTCATTAAGTCGCATACAGAGCTTAATGGTTTTCGGAAAATAATAAATAAAATAATTATATGAATAAGAATATTGCAAAACAATTGAATAGACAAAGAAAAAAGAATAAAATTAGATCAACTATTTCTGGCACAGAAGCTAGACCTAGATGTTCAGTTTATAAAAGTTTATCTCAAATGAATGTTCAATTGGTTGATGATGTTGCTGGTAGAACTATAGTTTCTTTAAGCACATTATCTATGGATCTTAAAAAAGGATCTAAAAAAATTGAACAAGCTCATGAAGTTGGTACAAAGCTTGCAGAATTAGCTTTAGCTAAAGGTATAAAAGATATAGTGTTTGATAGAAATGGATACATATATCATGGAAGAGTTAAGGCTGTTGCTGAAGGTCTTAGAGAGGGTGGAATTAACTTTTAAAAAGTATAAAATAAAAATATGGAAAAAGAAAATTTAAAAGATATAAAAGACACAAAAGATATTAAAGAAAAAGATCTTAAAAACTTTGCTCGTAATGCTAAATTTGAAAAAGTTGATAAAGAATTTGATCAAAAATTAATTGAGGTTACTAGAGTTACTAGAGTTACTGAAGGTGGAAAGAGACTTAGATTCAGAGCTTGTGTTGTTGCTGGTAATAGAAATGGTAAAGTTGGTGTTGGTATTGCTAAATCTGGTGATGTTTCTATCGCTGTAGATAAGGCTTTTGCTCAAGCTAAAAAGAATATATTTGATGTAACTTTTTCTTCTTATACAATTCCTTGTGAAATTACTGAAAAGTATAAAGCTGCTAAAATTATGTTGAAACCAGCTACTGAAGGTACAAATATTGTTGCTGGAGGTGCTACTAGAAGCGTGTTAGAACTTGCTGGTGTTAAAAATGTAGTTGCTAAATTGGTTGGTACTACAAAAAACAAAATTACTAATGTTCATGCTACTTTGAACGCATTGAAGAGATTGAAAGAATTCGAAGAAGTTAAGATGGCTAAATTTAAAAAAGTAGTTAAATAAGAATTAATTTAATAAAAATGTCAAAGATATTATCTTTAAACAATTTAACACCAAGAAAAGAAGCTTTATCAAAAAACAAGATTAGACTTGGTAGAGGTGATGCTTCTGGACACGGTTCTTATTCTGGAAAGGGTAGAAAGGGTCAAAAGTCTAGAACTGGAAGTGGAAAAGGATTGAAATTATTCGCTTTAAGACAATCTATTTTAAGAACTCCTAAGTTAAGAGGTTTTACAGCATTAACTGCTAAGGCAGCTGTGTTTAACGTTTCTGATTTAGCATCAAATTTCAAAGAAGGTGCAACAATTAATTTAGCTGCTTTAAAAGAGTTAAATTTAGTTAGAAACGATATAAAAGCTTTCAAAATTTTAGGTAATGGAGAAATCTCTATTAAGGTTATTATTGATGGTGGTTTGGTTTCAAAAACTGCTAAAGAAAAAATAGAAAAAGCTGGTGGAGAAATAAAAGAATTGAAAATAAAAGAAAAAACACAAAAAGTATACGTAGCAAAATAAATGTAAGGACGCAAAATATTGCGCCCGTACATTTATTTTAAAAAGGTGAATTTATTTGATTAAAAACAAAAAAATGTTTGATAAATTTTTTAAAATTTTACAGAACAAAGATATAAGAAAAAAATTATTACAAATTTTTTTAATTCTTATAATTTTTAGAGTTTTGGCTCATTTGCCTTTACCTGGAATAAATTTGAACGCATTAAATAATTTATTTCAATCAAATCAACTACTTGGAATAGTTAATTTACTTTCTGGTTCTGGTCTTAAAAGTTTTTCTATAGTTGCTCTTGGTGTTGGTCCTTATATTACAGCATCTATTATAATTCAACTTTTAATGGTTATAGTACCTAAATTAGAAAGACTTTCACAAGAAGGTGAATTTGGTCAAAAGAAAATAGATTCTTATACAAGATTCTTAACTGTTCCTTTTGCTATTTTGCAAGGTTATGGAACTATTGCTCTTTTGAGCCGTGCTGGTACTGGTATTATTTCTGGATTAACTCCATTACATATATTATTTTTAGTTACAGTATTAACAGCTGGAACAATGTTACTTATGTGGATGGGTGAATTGATATCTGAAAAGAAGATAGGAAATGGTATGTCTTGGATTATTTTTGCTGGTATTATTGCTTCTTCATTATCTGGAGTTGGACAACTTATAGCTACATATGAACCATCTCAATTTTTGAGTATTTTACTTTATGTAGTGGTTTCATTTATTGTTATTGTTGGAGTTGTTTTTATAACAGAATCTCAAAGAAATATTCCAGTTATTTATGCTAGACAATTTAGAGATGGAAAAAGTTTTGGAAATAATATGTCTTATTTACCAATTAGAGTAAATCAAGTTGGTATGATTCCTATTATTTTTGCTGCTTCTATCGTTACTATTCCTTCTGTTATGTCTCAATATTTAGCTACAATGCATTCTAATAATAGAATATTAGATTTAATGTATAAAGGAGCATTAATGTTTAGTGATCAAAAAGTTTATGCTGTATTTTATTTTATAATGGTTATACTTTTCACTTTCTTTTATACTTCACTTGTTTTTAAAGCTGATAAGATTTCTGAAAATTTAAATAAACAAGGTGCTTATGTTCCTGGTATTAGACCCGGTAAAGAAACTGAAAACTATTTGAACAGTGTAAGTTCTAGAATTGTTTTACTTGGTGCTTTATTTTTAGGTATTGTTGCTGTTATGCCTATTGTTACTCAAATTGTTTTTGGTGGTAAAAATTTGATGATTGGTGGGGCTAGCTTACTTATAGTAGTTGGTGTTATAATGGAAACATTGAAACAACTTGAAGCTTATTCAGTACAAAATGATTATGAAGATAAATATTCTGATTATAGTCTTGTAAAAATGGATGCTTCTAAGGAAATTGCGAAATAAATATTTATTGGTGTGCCAGATTCATCTGGCACCCACAAAATATTATATTAAAAAAAGGGAAAAATTAAATCTAATTAACATCTGATTTTAAATTATTTGATGTTTAAAAAAAATAAATTTCAAAGCTTATTTTAGATAAATAAAGCCGATATTGTTATATATTCGGTATATTTTTATTTTTCTATAATAAGTTTTGAAAGTTAATAGTTCTAATTCTATCAATTGTAAATAGGTCCGTATAGATATTACAACTTTTAATTTTGAAAACTTAATTTAATTAATTAAAAGACACAACTTCATGTTTGAAAAACATATGGAATTAGTAAGACAATATGTTAAAAACGTTGATAAGAAAATTTCTCCAACATATTTGTTAGAGATTCAAAAAAATTCTTATGAATGGTTTTTTAGAGAAGGATTGAAAGATCTCTTCGATGAAATTAACCCTATTAGAGATATAATAGGTAGAGATTTCGAATTATATTTTCTTGACTATTCTCTTGATGAGCCAAAGTTTGATGAAAACACAGCTCGTTTTAAGAATTTAACTTATGAAGCTTCTTTAAAAGTTAAAAGTAAATTAGTTAATAAAAAAACTGGAGAAATAAAGGAACAAGATGTATATCTTGGAGATTTTCCTATTATGACTGCTCATGGTACTTTCATTGTTAATGGTATTGAGAGAGTCGTTGTTTCTCAGCTTGTTAGAAGTCCTGGTGTTTTCTTTACTACAGATATTGTTAGAGGAAGAAAATACTATGGAGCTAAGATTATTCCTAATAGAGGTGCTTGGCTTGAAATTATTACTGATCAACATAATGTTTTGTGGGTAAAAATTGATAGAAAAAGAAAAGTTGCAGTAACATCATTGCTTCAAGCTTTTGGTATGGGAATTGATGAAATTAAATCTACTTTTGCTGGTGTTGATAGTGATCCAGATATTTCTTTTATTGATGCAACAATCAAAAAAGATACAGCAAGAACTCAAGAAGATGCATTACTTGAAGTTTATAAGAGAATTAGACCAGGTGATTTAGCTACTCCAGAAAATGCTAAGTCATTGATTTTTGCTACTTTCTTTAATTTTGAAAGATATGATTTTAGTAAAGTTGGTAGATATAAAATTAATAAAAAGTTTGATTTTAAAATAGATAATACTCCTGAAACTAGAATTTTGAGAATGGAAGATTTGGTTGCTATTGTTTCTGAAATTATCAAATTAAATATTAGTCAAGATGAAGCTGATGATATTGATCATCTTTCTAATAGAAGAGTTAGATCTATTGGTGAATTATTACAAAGTAAATTAAGAGTAGGTCTTGCAAGAATGAGAAGAATTATTAAAGATAAGATGAGTACTCTTAATGTTGAATCTGTTACTCCTGTTCAACTTATAAACTCAAGACCTATTACATCTGTTGTAAGAGAATTCTTTATGTCATCTCAATTATCTCAATTCATGGATCAGATAAATCCTTTAGCTGAACTTGAACATAAGAGAAGACTTTCAGTAATGGGGCCCGGCGGTCTTGTTAGAGAAAGAGCTGGTTTTGAAGTTCGTGATGTTCATAGAACTCATTACGGTAAAATTTGTCCTATTGAATCTCCAGAAGGTTCTAATATTGGTTTAGTTGGACATATGGCTGTTTATGCTAGAGTAAATGAATATGGATTCTTAGAAACTCCTTATAGAAAAGTTTATAGAACTATTGAAAATTCTGCTAAATTATTAGAAGGAAAGATTTTGAATGAAACTATTAAAGGAATAGGTAAGTCTGGTGATAAAATCACAAAGACAATGGCTAAAGAAATAGAAGTTTTAAAGAAAATTAAAGAAGTTGCTATTAAGCCTTTTGTTAGTGAAGAAATTCATTATTTAACTTCTTCTGACGAAGAAAGATATACTATTGCTATTAATTATAATTTAATTGATGGTAATTATTTCAAAAAAGATTTTACAGAAGCTAGAATTAAAGGTGAGGCTGGAACAGCTATGGTTGATCAAGTTGATTATATGGATGTTTCTAACATGCAAATTGTGGGTGTGTCTGCTGCTTTGATTCCTTTCCTTGAACATACTGATGCTCATAGAGCTCTTATGGGTTCTAACATGCAAAGACAAGCTGTACCTTGTATAGTTCCAGAATCTCCTGTTATTGGTACTGGTCTTGAAGGTGTTGTTGCTCGTGATTCTGGTCAAATTTTTATAGCTCCAGTTGATGGTACTGTTATAGAAGCTGATGCTACTGCTATTAAAATTTTAGGTGATGATAAACAAGTTTATTCTTATCAAATTAGAAAGTTTATTTCTTCTAATGCCGGAACTTGTATAAATCAAAAATTACTTGTTACAACTGGTGAAAAAGTTACAGAAGGACAAGTTTTAGTTGATGGTACTTCTATTGATAAAGGTGAATTAGCTCTTGGTCAAAATTTAACAGTTGCATTTATGTGCTGGGAAGGTGGAAACTATGAAGATGCTATTTTGCTTTCTGAAAGAGTTGTTCAAAAAGACAGATATACTTCTATTCATATTAATAAGAAAGTTATTGCTGTTAGAGATACAAAAATTGGTCCAGAGGTTATCACAAGAGATATTCCAAATATTTCTGATGATAAATTAAAAAATCTTGATGAAGAAGGTATTATAAGAATTGGTTCAGAAGTTTCTTCTGGAGATCTTCTTATTGGTAAGATTACTCCAAAAGGTGAGACTGAATTATCTGCTGAAGAAAGATTACTTAGAGCTATTTTTGGTGATAAAGCTAAAGATGTTAGAGATAGTTCTTTGAGATTAGAACATGGTGAAAGAGGTAAGGTTGTTGATGTTAAAATTTTCTCAAGAGATAAAGGTGATAAATTACCTTCAGGTGTTATTAAACAAATTGAAGTTTCTATTGCTACTTTGAGAAAGATTCAAGTCGGAGATAAAATGGCTGGTAGATACGGTAATAAAGGTGTTATTTCTAGAATCGTGAAAATGGAAGATATGCCTTATTTAGAAAATGGTAAGCCAGTTGATATTTTATTGAACCCACTTGGTGTTGTTTCTAGAATGAATCTTGGTCAGTTATTTGAAGTTCATTTAGGACTTGCTGCTCAAGCTTTAGGTGTTAAAATTGCTACTCCTGTTTTTGATGGTGTTAGTAAAGAAGAAGTTATAGAACAATTAGTGAAAGCAGGATTCCCAGCAGATGGTAAAATTCAATTGTTTGATGGTAGAACTGGTGAAGCTTTTGAAGATAAAACTACAGTTGGTGTCATGTACATGTTAAAACTTAACCATTTAGTTGAAGATAAAATACATCAAAGATCTATTGGACCTTACTCACTTGTTACTCAACAACCACTTGGAGGTAAAGCTCAATTTGGTGGACAGAGACTTGGAGAGATGGAAGTTTGGGCGCTTGAAGCGTACGGAGCTGCTCATATGTTACAAGAAATGTTAACTATCAAGTCTGATGATGTTATTGGTAGATCTAAGGCTTATGAATCTATTATTAGAGGTGAAAAGATTCAAAAACTTGATGTTCCTGAATCATTTAACGTACTTGTTAGAGAAATGAAAGGACTTTGTCTTGATGTTCAATTATTGAAGAAAGATGAAGAACATAAATTTAATGATGTTACTGCATTATTCTCTGATGAATCTTCTATTGCTGATAATGTTAATGTTAGAAAGATTTTAAATTTTGATGGTATTAAACTTTCTCTTGCTTCTCCAGATAAAATTAAAGCTTGGTCTTATGGTGAGGTTACAAAACCAGAAACTATAAACTATAGAACACAAAAACCTGAAAAAGATGGTCTTCTTTGTGAAAAAATATTTGGACCAGTTAAAGATTGGGAGTGTGCTTGCGGTAAATATAGAAAGATTAAATATAAAGGAATTGTTTGTGATAAGTGTGGAGTAGAAGTAACTAAGAGTATCGTTAGAAGATCTAGATTTGGACATATTGATTTATGTGTTCCAGTTACTCATATCTGGTTCTTGAAAGGTATTCCTTCTAAAGTTGGTTTGCTTCTTGATTTAACAGCATCTTCTCTTGAAAAAGTTGTTTATTTTGCTGACTTTGTTATTACTCATGTTAATGAAGAATTAAAAGCTGAAGTCGTTGAAAGATTGAGTAATGAATATAAAGGAAAGAAGAAAACTGTTGAAAACGAATTCAAACAAAAGATTGGTAATGCAAAAGAAAAAGCTGCAAAAGAAAATAAAGACATAAAAGATGTTGTTACTGCTCTTGAAAAAGAATTTGAAGAAGCTTTGGACAATTTGAAGACAGAATTTGAAGAAATTAAAACTGATTTATCTGATCTTAAACTTAAGAAAATATTAAGTGAAGAAAAATTCAGAAGACTTTCTATTAAATTTGGTTATTTATTTGAAGCTGGAATTGGTGCTGAAGCTATTCATAAATTGCTTTCAGATATTGATTTACAAGCTTTATATAAAGAACTTGAAGATCAATTACCTACAGTATCCGCATTAAATAAAAAGAGATTACTTGCAAGAATTCAACTTGTAGATAATATGACTAGAAATGGTATCAGACCAGAATGGATGGTACTTACAACTCTTCCTATTCTTCCTCCTTCTCTTAGACCTATAGTTCAACTTGATGGTGGTAGATTTGCTTCTTCTGATTTGAATGATTTATACAGAAGAATTATTAATAGAAATAATCGTCTTAAGAGACTTATGTCTATTAATGCGCCAGAAGTTATTTGTAGAAATGAAAAGAGAATGTTGCAAGAAGCTGTTGACGCATTGATTGATAATGGTGCTAGAAAAGGTAAGATGATTACTTCTTCTACTGGTCAAAAGAGAGCTCTTAAATCTATTGCTGATTCTTTGAAGGGTAAGCAAGGTAGATTTAGACAAAACTTACTTGGTAAGAGAGTTGATTATTCTGGTAGATCTGTAATAGTTGTTGGTCCTAAATTGAAATTATATCAATGTGGATTACCAAAAATAATGGCTATTGAATTATTCAAACCATTTGTTATTTCAGAACTTATCAAGAGAGAATTTGTATTTAATATTAGAGCTGCTTCAAGAATGATTGAACAAGGTACTAAAGAAGTTTGGGATATACTTGAAGAAGTTGTTGATAAGGCTTATGTATTGTTAAATAGAGCTCCTACATTGCATAGATTAGGTATACAAGCATTTAAACCAGTGTTAATTGATGGTAAAGCTATTCAATTACATCCACTTGTTTGTGAGGCTTTCAATGCCGATTTCGATGGAGATCAAATGGCTGTTCATATTCCATTATCTTCTGAAGCTATGTATGAAGCTGGACACATAATGCTTTCAACTCATAACTTACTTAAACCTGCTAATGGTGATCCAGTGTCTCTTCCTCGTTTGGACATGATTCTTGGTTCTTACCATTTAACAAATATTAAGAATCCTAAGTTGTTTGAATCTTCTCATTCTACTATTTTTACTTCTTATCAAGAAATGCATTCTTGTTTCGTTGTTAACAAATTAGATTTGCAAAGTAAGGTAAGTTTTAAAGATGAAAATGGAAATAATATAACAACTAGTATTGGTAGAGCATTATTTAATAGTATTTTACCTTATGAGGCTAGAGATTATAATGCTGCTTTTGATAAAAAAACTACAAAGAAATTGTTTGCTAAAATTCTTGATGTTTATGGATTTGAAAGAACAGCTATATTGATTGATGATATTAAAGATTTAACTATTGAATATCTTACTCAATCTGGTATTTCTATAAGTATTTGTGATTTACCTGATATTGCTGATGAAAAGAAAGCTCATGTTGATACTGCTCGTTTACAAGTTGAGGCTATCAAAGAACAATATGAAATGGGATTCTTAACTGATCAAGAAAGACATAGAAAAGTTATTGAAACTTGGACAAAAGTTAAAGATGATGTTTCATCTATTTCTGATAGTAAGTTTAATAAAGATAGTCCTTTCTACACTATTGTTAAATCAGGTGCTAGAGGTACTCTTATTAACTTGAATCAGATGGTGTCTATGAAGGGTAACGTAGTTTCTCCTTCTGGGGACATTATTGAACTTCCAATTAGACATTCATTACAAGAAGGTTTTGATGCTCTTGAATACTTTATTTCTACTCATGGTGCTAGAAAAGGTCTTACTGATACTGCTTTAAAGACAGCGTCAGCTGGTTACTTAACAAGAAGACTTGTTGATGTTGCTCAAGACGTTATAGTTACTACTGATGATTGTGGAGATAAAGATGGAGTATTAATAACAAGAGTTGAATCTGCTGAAATAGGTGTTTCTATTGAAGTAAGATTATTTGGTAGATATTCTTTGGAAGATGTTATTGATAGAAACACTAATGAAAAAATTGTTTCTAAGGGAGACTATATTACAAAAACTCAAGCTAAGAAAATATCTGAACTTCAGATAGAATCTGTAAGAGTAAGATCCGTTCTTTCTTGTAAATGTGATAGAGGTGTTTGTGCTAAATGTTATGGTTATGACTTAGGTAGAAACAAACTTGTTGAAATGGGTGCTCCTGTTGGAGTTGTGGCTGCTCAAAGTATTGGAGAACCAGCAACACAGCTTGTTCTTAGAACATTCCATTCCGGCGGTATTTCTGGTTCAGATATTACTCAAGGTTTACCTAGAGTAGAAGAAATTTTTGAAGGTAGATCTGTTAAGAAAAAGGCCTTCCTTGCTGAATTTGATGGTAAGATAATTATTTCTGATTCTAAAAATAAAGAAAAAGAAGTAACTATTACTTTACAATTCTTAAACAAAGATTCTGAAGTTTATGAGATATCTAAAGGCGCTGAAGTGTTTGTAAAAAACGGTCAAAAGATCAAATTAGGTGATGTTATAATGAAAGCATCAGATAAACAATTTAATGCTAAAAACGCTGGAGTTGTTAAGATGGATGCTGAAAAGATTTGTATCTATTTTGAAAAAGATGACGAGAAAGAATATGTTATTCCTTTTGGTTATAATATAGTTGTGAAAAATGGTGCTACAGTTTCAAAAGGAGATATGTTAACTGATGGTTCTATTGATCTTCATGAGTTGTTTGAACTTAAGGGTCAAAGCGCTGTTCAAAAATATATCTTAAAAGAAATTCAACATGTTTATACATTACAAGGTCAAGATTTGAACGATAAACATATTGAAATTATCACTAGACAAATGTTCTCTAAGGTTAGAATTATCAACCCTGGAGATAGTAAATTAATTAGAGGTGATGTTATTAGTCTTGGTAAGTTTAATTCTATTAATTCTAAGATTAAATTAGACGGTGGCAAGATTGCTAAAGGTACTACTCTTCTTATGGGTATTACAAAAGCTTCTGAATTTAGTGATTCATGGCTATCTGCTGCTTCTTTCCAAGAAACAACTAAAGCTTTAGTTAATGCTTCAATTTCTGGTGAGATAGATGAATTAAAGGGTCTTAAAGAAAACGTTATTATTGGTAAATTAGTTCCAGTTGGAACAGGTTTGCTTGATGCGGAAACTTTAATAGATTAGTTCATTAAAACAAAAAACACGCGTGGAAAACTCTGCGTGTTTTTTGTTTGTGGAGGTGATATAATTGAATTAATAAATTAAAGAATTAATAAATTAAAAAATTATAGATTCTTTAATTCTTTAATTTCTTAATTTTTTTCATGAAAAAAAAGGTAATTATTCCAATTCTTGTATTAATGTTATTGATTTCTGGAATTGGTTTTATTTCTCATTCTGCTACTTTTATTTCAACTTCTCAAAAAGAGGTTATTAGAGATTCTAAAAGACTTAATGATCTTACTGTTCTTAGAAAAGCTATAGAGGATTATAAAACTAAAAATGGTTATTATCCTAAGCTTGAATCTGGTACTAATATAAAAGGATATGTTAATTCAGTGTGGTCATCACAGTGGACTTCTTTTTGTAATTTGGTTGGTTTATCTTCTTGTCCTATTGATCCTATTAATGAAATTGCTAATTGTGATTGTAAGGTTTTTAGTACTGATGGAAAATGTTCTGGTGATAATATAAATTCTAATATTGATACAACTTCTTGTTATAATTCTAAAGCTCAGTCTTTTGCTTGTACTGCTGGGTCTAATTTTTATCAATATCAATCATTAAATAATGGAAGAAATTATTCTTTAATGATGGAATTTGAATATGTTAATAATGTTAATTGGGGTGTTACTTCTACCTCTCCTGATAATTTTATTTCAATTAAAGATAATTGTGTTTTGGGGGATAAATTTTATAAAGTTTATTCTAATAGATTACCAAAATGTGGTGATGGTGTTTTAAACTATAGTGAAATTTGTGAGGTTGGATCTAAGAAAACAGAATATTGTAAAACAGCAGACAATAAAACTGGGATAAGATATGTGAATTGTTCTAGTTCTTGTGTTTGGGATACTGCAAACGTTGGTAATTGTTTAACCGTTGGTTTTTGTGGTGATGGTATAATTCAATCAAACAAAGGCGAAGAGTGTGATGGTGGTTATCAAAAAATGTGTTATAGCTATCAAGATTATTCTAATAAAAATATTGATGATAAATTTGCTAATAATTCTCATTATGATTGGTATAACGAACAGCTAAGATATTGTGGCTTAAATTGTAAATGGAATTCTAATTTTATAGATAGTACTTTTTATTGTGGTGGTTTTTGTGGTGATGGAATTGTCCAAGAAGATAGAGGTGAAGAGTGTGATAATTCTTCTGATGCACATTGTGGAATTGATAGTTGTAAATATCAAAATTCTGCACCTGTTTTTGAGTTTGATTTTTATAAAGATAGATCATCTAATAAAAGTTATATTAAGTCTCATGTTTTTTCTGGAGATAAATTTCAATATGAAAATAATTATTATGGAAATAATGATAGTCTTGTGATTGCTGATAAAAAAAGTAATGATTACGTTGCTATTTGGAATTCTGATTTTATAGAAATTAAAGTAGGAGTAACAGATAAAGAAGGGGATGGTTTATTATATAAATATAATTTTCCTGTAAGTTATAATTTAAATTTTAAATTAAAGTATGCTAAATCTTCTGATGCTTCAAAAACTTTTCATGATTATGTAAAAGATAGTTTTGTTGACGGTGATATTTTAAGGATGTATCCAACAAAAGTTAATAAGGGTAAAAATACTTATAAAAATTTTACTACAAACGATGCAGATCTTATTTTTGGTGAAAATTATGTTGGTTATTATACTATGAATGTTGTAATAAAAGAGAGTTATAATAAAGGTAATAATAGTACTATTAATCCTCAAGGGTTTACAGCATCTCAAAATATAGATTTTAAAATCGGACCTGGTTGTGGTGATAGAATTTTACAGAAAGATTTAGGAGAAACTTGTGAATGGAGACCAAATGTTATTGTTAATGATTTTTTTCTTGATTGGGGTTCGTTCTTGGATTCTACAAATACGAGATATAAACAACCTGATGGTGGTGGTAATTGTGTTACTCAAGTTTTTACTAACAATATTGGTCTTTATACTTTTTATAATCCTGGAAAAATTGATGATGTTTCGTGTTCTGCAAATAGTTTTTATGGTATTTGTGAAAAAAGAGTTGGGGCTGGTTGTGATGATTCTTGGGTTAAAGGTGTTGAGGATAATTGTTATAAATTAACTTCTAAAGCTGAAACATGGCAAGAAGCTTATAATGAATGTGTATCTTATAATTCACATCTTGTTGTTTATTCTGATATATCAGAATCTAATTTTATAAAAAATAAAAGTATATTTAATTCTAAAGAAGTTGTTTGGATTGGTGTTTATAAAGAAGGTGGATACTGGAAAGAAGTTACTGGTGCAAAAACAACAGGAACTAATTTAAAAATTGGTTCAGGCTTTTTCTCTGATAGTATTTTTGATGGTGGTTTTGGTTCAGATCTTGCTGATGAATATTATTGTGGTTTACCAGGAGATTTTGATGCATGTATTGATAATCGTGGTTATTGTGGTGATAATGTTGCAAATAATTTATTTGAAGAATGTGATGAAACTGATAAAAGTAGTTATGGTTCTGGTGTTGATAAAAAAAATCAATATGAATGTAAAAAAGCTGATACAACTTGTTCTAATACTCAACAATCATCTTATAGTAAAGAGGCTTTGTATTCTTGTAGTTTTGTTAATAATTTACAAAATAATCCAACTCAGTATTCTTGTAGGGATAGTGGTGGTTATTGTGGGGATGGATTTTTTCAAAGTATATATGAACATTGTGATCCGAAAACAAGAATTACGGCCGCAGATTCTAATTTAAAAACTTTTGGTGTAAATAATTTTAACCATCAATATATTTGTACTACTGCTAGTGGTTATGATTTGTCTTATAAAGATGTTAATGATTTTAATACTAATAAAAATTCTGACACAACAGAACCTTGTAGAAAATCTTTTGGTGGTTTTTGTGGTGATGGCAGTATTCAAAGTTTTTATTCTTTTGACGGTTCTGGAAATTATGTGATTAATTCTAGTAGTATTTTTAGTCAAAATAGTTTTGATTGGAAAAATATTGCTTACGATGGTGTTGTTAATAAGCATTATTTTATAAATGGAAAATCTTTAGAATATTTAAAAGGTGCTCCAAAAGATTATTTTACTTCAAATGAAGAAAGTATGCTTATAGAAGAGTGTGATCCTACAAATTATACTCCTGTTTCAATATTACCTAAGGAATCTTTAGAAGGGGTGCAATATGGTGGTTGTGGGGCAAATGATAATACTAGCAATCCTTGTATTATGGAATTTTATACTACAGGAACCCTTAAAGGTGTTTTAAAAAGTCATTCAGGTAATTGTGCTTGTAGAAAAATACAAGGTGGATATTGTGGTAATGGTAATTTAGAGAGTGATTTTTTGGAAGAATGTGATCCTGAACTTGCTGATTATGATTCTGCTAAACTAACTAGTGGATCTAAGTCTACTATTTTACAAAATTCTTCCTCATCTAAACAATATTTTTGTGGTGCAACTGCTAAATATTCTGAGAATATAGCAGATTTAAATAAATATGACTCTTCTGGTGCTATTATTAAAACTTTTGTTAACACTAATCAAAGTGATCTTTCTTGTCGTATATTTGGTGGATATTGTGGAGATGGTATTGTCCAATCTGATTATACAAATAGAATTTTACAATCAAATCAATCTTATTTTTATTCTCATAACTCTACTTTAGAACAATGTGATCCTAAAAATCATCAAGTTTTAACAAAAGATTCTTCTTCTTATAATTCTTATAATTGTGGATCAATTTCTACTCCTTATGCATGTTTGAATTTAAATAATTTTCAAAAGGACTCTTCTGGTAAATATGGTGGATATTGTGGTGATGGGAAAATACAATATGATTTAACTGTTTCTTCTGATAGTCAAGGTGGATCTAATGAAATTTCTCAGGTAGACGTAGATGTTGATCATCCTGAACAGTGTGATCCAAGTGGGCGATATGTTATAAATTCTAGCTCTAGTAATTATAACCAATATGATTGTGGAGTTACTCCTAACTCTAATGCTTGTAAAGATATTTCTGGATATTGTGGTAATGCTGTTGTTGATTCTTATTATAATTGGGCAGTTTATTCTGGGTCATCTAAAGAACCTAATGGTGGTACAGCGGAAAATTGTGTTGTTTTAAATGGCAAAAATGATGGTAATATTGGAGAATGGATAGATATTCCTTGCTCTTATTCTTTAAATTTTGTTTGTGAACAAGAAAACCCAACTAATTCTTCTTGTATAAATGGATTTATAAAATGGAGTAATGGTAATAATAATTGTTATGCCGTTTCTTCTGTAAAAAAATCTTATGATCAAATTGCTTGTGTGAGTGGTAGTCATAAAGTTATTATAAACTCTCAGAGAGAAAATGATTTTGTTGAGAATTTAGTTAGCTCTATTAATGATTGGGCTTATATTGGACTTAATGATGTTGATAGAGAAAATGAATTTGTTTGGTCTGATAATTTTGGATTAGCTGAAGAATGTGATCCTAATTCGACAGATTATAAAAATGGTTCTAACTCTAGATTTCTTGTAAATGGAGCATCTGTTTCAAATGTTAATAAACAATATTTATGTGGGTCTACTGGGTCTTGGGCAGGTAGTCCTAACGATGTAAAAAAATATGATATAAACGGTAATGTTGTTTCCGGTTTTGTTTTTAATGCTTCTGCTAAAAATAATTCTTCTTGTATGACTTTTGGTGGTTATTGTGGTGATGGTGTTGTGCAATACGATCATAGTATAACTAAAACTGAAAGTGAACAGGACCAGAAAAATTTCTTATATTCTAATCCTAATGGTTCTCTTGAACAATGTGATCCAAAGAATCGTTTGGTTTATTTAAGAAATTCTTCTTATACTAATCAATATGATTGTGGCGATCCACTTGGTGTTGATGCTTGTAAAAATAAAGGTGGTTATTGTGGAGATGGTATAAAAAACGGTGGAGAAGAATGTGATTATAGTGCTGGAGGAAGCAATGATTATGATAGTACTAATTTGGTAAAGAATTTATCGTCATTAATTACTCAAAATTCCTCTGTTTCTAAACAATATAAATGTGGTAAACCGCAAGCTCTTTCTTTGATGCCAGGTTTAAAAAGTAAATATAATTCATCTGGAAATCCTATAGTTTCTTTTACTGATTCTGATTTTGCTTCAGAAAATAATGTTTCTTCTTGTGTTACTTATGGTGGTTTTTGTGGTGATGGAAAAATACAAACTACTTATAATGTTGAAGTTTCAAGATCGAACCAAGAATGGTTTAGAACTAATGGTGGATCTTTGGAACAATGTGATCCTAATGGTCATTCTGTTGTTGCAAAATATTCTTCTAATACAAATTCTTATTCTTGTGGTTCAGTAGATTCTAATAGAGCTTGTTATAATCTTTCTGATATAGAAAAAGATTCTTCTGGCAAATATGGTGGTTATTGTGGTGATGGGAAAATACAATATGATTTGACAAAACCAGCGGATGTTAATGGTGGGATATATGATACATCTAATATTAATATTAGTTTGTCTAAACCAGAACAATGTGATCCTAATGGTCATAGTGTTTCTCCTAAGCAATCAAGTACTAATAATCAATATTCTTGTGGAGCTAGTGGAGATGATAATGCTTGTTTGGATATTGGTGGATGGTGTGGGGATGGTATTTTGCAAAGTGGAAAAGAGACTTGTGATATTGGATCAAATTTATCTGATGTGTCAGATGGGGTAAATCAGTTTTGTGGTTCTTGCATAAAATTTGATTGTTCAAATGGTGCAAATATTGCAGGGTCAACGGTATATTTGGTAAGAGGTAGTTCTTTGGTAAATATATATACTGGCTCTTATGCTATTATGAATGCTTTATCTGCTGCAATTAATAATGATGTTGTTTTTGTTGGTCTTGGTAATTTTGAATTTAATGATGATTATTCTATAGATTTAAGTAATAAAAATGTTATTTTAAATAGTTGTGTTTCTACTGTTTGGAGTTTGAAATAAAGTTTTAAAAAACACGTGAGAATAGTTTTCCACGTGTTTTTTGTTTGTTAGAAATGATATAATTAATTTATTAATTTCTTAATTTTTTTCATGAAAAAAAAGGTAATTATTCCAATTTTTATATTAATGTTATTGATTTCTGGAATTGGTTTTATTTCTTATTCCGCCACTTTTATTTCAACTTCTCAAAAAGAGGTAATTAGAGACTCTAAAAGACTTAATGATCTTACTGTTCTTAGAAAAGCTATAGAGGATTATAAAACTAAAAATGGTTATTATCCTAAGCTTGAATCTGGTACTAATATAAAAGGATATGTTAATTCAGTGTGGCCATCACAGTGGACTTCTTTTTGTAATTTGGTTGGTTTATCTTCTTGCCCTATCGATCCTATTAATGAAATTGTTGGTTGTGATTGTTCTGTTTTTGGTGTCTGTACGGGTACTAATTTAAATTCTAATATTGATACAACTTCTTGTTATAATTCTAAAGCTCAGTCTTTTGCTTGTACTGCTGGGTCTAATCTTTATCAATATCAATCATTAAATAATGGAAGAAACTATTCTTTAATGATGGAGTTTGAATATTCTAGTAATGTTAATTGGAATGTTGATTCTTCCGCTTCTGATAATTATATTGTTGTTAAAGATACTTGTAAAATTGGTTCTAACTTGCAAGCTAAAATTTTATCAAACGCTATTCCAAAATGTGGTGATGGCATTTTAAACTATAGTGAAGTTTGTGAAGTTGGATCTAAAAAAACAGAGTATTGCAATATAGACAATAAACTAGGAAGAAAGGTTGTAAATTGTACATCTTCTTGTACATGGGAATCTAATCCTACTAGCTCTTGTATTACTGGAAAGTTTTGTGGTGATGGTGTTGTTGATACTAATGAAGAGTGTGATGGTGGTTCTCAAAAAATGTGTTTTAATTTTGATGAAAACAGTAAACATGATTGGCATACTGAGCAATTGAGATATTGTGGTTTGAATTGTAAATGGGATAGAAAACTTATAGATAGTCTTGCTTATTGTGGTGGATATTGTGGTGATGGTGTTGTACAAAGTGAGAGTGGGGAAGAGTGTGATAATAAAAATGAAAAACATTGTAACATGAATTCTTGTAAATATGAGAATTCTGCTCCTAATGTTAATTTTGATTTTTATAGTGATAGGATATCAAATAATAGTTATATTAAATCTGATGTTTGGAGTGGTGATAAGCTTCAGTATCAAAATCATTATTATGATACTAGTTTTGTTGATCTTGTAATTGCTTCTAAACAAAAGGATAAATATGTTGCTGTTTGGAATTCTGATTTTATAGAAATTAAAGTAGGTGCTACTGATAAAGACGGGGATAATTTAAAATATAAATATAAAATAAATAGTGCGTTTAATTCTAATGTTCAATTAAAATATTATGTAGGATCTGAATGGGTTAATTATATAAATGGTAGTTTGGTTTCATCTGATGTTGTAAGAATTTATCCTAAACTTGTTTCTGGTGGTAGTAATTTAAAAAATACTTTAGATATAAGCAATCCTTATAATGGTGATCTTTTATTTGGTTCTAGTTTTGTTGGTGGGTATTCTTTAAATGTTGTTGTTTCTGATGGATATGGTTTAGGTCAAAACAGTTCTACAAATCAATATGATGCATCAGATTCTTATGATATTAAATTTAATATTGGTCCTGGTTGTGGTGATGGAATTGTACAAAAAGATTTGGGTGAATTTTGTGAATGGAGACCAGGAGTTACTATTAATAGTATAATGATAGATTGGGGTACTTATTTAGATTCTGCAAATAGAAGATTTAGACAGCCTGATAACACTGGAAATTGTATTGTTCAAATATTTCAAAATAAAGTTGGAGCTTTAACTTTTAATACTCCTGGTAAAGTTGATGATGTTGATTGTTCTAGACAATATTTTGGTCTTTGTGAAAAAAGAACTCATCTTGGTTGTGATAGTTCTTGGATAAAAGGGGCAGAGGATAATTGTTATAAGTTAACTTCTAAATCTGAAACATGGCAAGAAGCTTATAACGAATGTTTTTCGTATGGTTCTCATCTTGTTACTTATACTGATACTAAAGAAACTGATTTTATAAAAAATCAATCGTTTTTTGTTTCAAAAAATATGTTATGGATAGGTAATTATAAAGAGAATGGATTTTGGAAAGAGGTTACTGGTGCTAAAATGACCGTTATTCATCCTAATATTGGATCTGGTGTTTTTTCTGGAAAAATATTTGATGGAGGTTTAGGAGCTTCTTTAGCTGATGAATATTACTGTGGACTTCCATGGGATTTCAATGCTTGTACTGATGACCGAGGTTATTGTGGTGATGGAACAAGTAATCCTCAATTTAAATCTTGTGAGCCGTCTTCAGATACTTATTCATATTATAATAAAGATGTTTCTGTTTCTGTGTACGGAGCTCCTGATAGTAGTTATTCTTTTCAATATTTTTGTCCAAATCCTAATGGTAAATATGGGAAAATTAAATTATGTGAATCTTTTAATGGTTATTGTGGGGATGGTGTAATTCAATATGATCTTGATAAAGATGCTGATGTTCAAAAAGGTGAACACGACACAACTCCTATTGTTGTTAGTCAACTTCATCCTGAGCAATGTGATCCAAATGGTCATTCTGCTACTGCAAAAGAGTCTTCTATTAATAATACATATAAATGTGGATCTGCTGAAACTGAAGATGCATGTAGGGATTTAATGTATTCTCAAAAAGATTCAGAAGGTAATTATGGTGGATATTGTGGAGATGGATTTGTTCAGTATAGTTTAGTTTTGGAAAGTGATATTTTTGAGAATGTTTCTTCTAATCATTTATTGTTTCAAACAAAAACAGATGGTGATCCTGAACAATGTGATCCTAAAAATCATTCAGTTGTTTCTTCTGAATCTAGTTCTAGTAATCAATATTATTGTGGTGCTGCTAGCACTGTTAATGCATGTAAGGATATAAATGGGTGGTGTGGTGACGGGGTTATTCAATATGATTTAACAAAAACTGCAGATACTCAAAAAGGTGAACATGATGTAGCTTCTATTGTTGTTGATGCTGTTCATGTTGAGCAATGTGATCCAAATGGTCATTCTGCCACTGCAAAAGAGTCTTCTATTAATAATACATATACTTGTGGATCTTTTAAAACTGCAGATGCGTGTAAAGATTTAATTTATTCTCAAAAAGATTCAAATAATAATTATGGTGGTTATTGTGGAGATTCTAAAATTCAATATGATTTAACGAAACCTGCTGTTAGTCAAAAAGATCCTATTGAACTTGCTGATATTACTGTTGATGCTACTCATCCTGAGCAATGTGATCCTAATTCTTATTCTGTTTTAATGAAAGATACTAGTATTAATAGTCAATATGCTTGTGGCTCTGCTGGTACTGTTAATGCTTGTAAAGATGTAAGTGGATGGTGTGGTGATGGAATTATGCAAAAAGAATTTGGTGAAATTTGTGTTTATACTTCTCCCACTACTAGAGATGTCGTAAATAATAATATTGTTATTGCTGGTCTTACAAATTTAACTTGTACTCCTATTTGTGGTACTACTGGTGATGGTTGGACTTGTGATGCTGGTTATTATTGGAATGATGTTATAGGCAAATGTGTTCCTGTGCCTGCTAATTCTGTTAAGGCTGGTACTCTTCATGGTGGCGATTATTGTATTTGTAATAGTGGATATTATTTAAATAGTATTAATTATTCTCCAAATCCAAACAGTATAGGATTAAATGAATGTATTTTTGTACCTGCTAATGCTGCTGCTTTTTCTGTTGTTCATACAAGAGATAATTATATTTGTAATGCTGGTTTTGAAAAAGATGGTATTGGTGGATGTAAGGCTTGTGATATAGGATTTTATACTCTTGGAATAGATCCTGACCAGACTTGTACTGCTTGTACTAAGAAGGCTGGTAATCAAAAATATACTACAAATAGTACTAGTGATAATTGTTCTTTTGTAAATTGTCCAGTTGGTCAATATCCTGATACTCATAAGACTTGTGATTGGTGTAATAATAAAACTAATACTCAATATTATACTTCTAATGCTAATGTTATAGGATCTTGCGCGAAACAAGAATGTCCTATTGGTCAGTATCCTAATGCTGATAATATTTCTTGTTCTGCTTGTGCAAGTATTGCTAATAGCAGTTGGACTGCAAATGGTAGTTCTACTAATAGTTGTGGTTTTAATTGTAATGCTGGATATTACGATAAAGATGATTCAACAAAAACATCATTTGCAAGTGGTGGTAATGATTGTGATGGTAAATGTGGTAATGGTATTGTTTCTATTGGTGAACAATGTGATAGAGACACTTCTCAATCTTTATTAGTTAGATTCGAAGGGGACAATAGGGATTATTCTGGAAATAATAAAAACGGTGTTTACACTGGAACTGGTTCTATGCAATTTGCAGCTGGTAAATATGATAAGTCTGGGTCTTTTGATGGTGATGATAGTGTTACTTTTAATAATGTTAATATTAATACTGCAGCTGGTGCAAAAAATACAGTTGCTTTTTGGATGTATTGGAATGGTGCTGATGGTGCAATGCCTGCTTCTGTTGGTAATAGTTATGATCTATATTTGGCAAGTGGTACTTTTGGATTTAATACTGGAAGTAGTGATCTTATTGGTATTGATTTTCCAGCCGCTACTTATCAAAATACATGGGTTTATGTTGTAGGTGTGTTTTATAATGGAGTTCCTAGTTCTATAAATAACGAACTTTATATAAATGGTATAAAGCAAAATATTTCACAAAAATTTGGGGTTACAACTAGAAATGTTTCTGCTACAAATTCTATAATGGTTTCTGGGTGGAATACTGAATCTGGCTATAAATTTCGTGGGATGATTGATGATTTTAGAGTTTATAATAAAGCTTTAAATCAAATAGAAATAAATGATATTTATGCTAATCAATCTGGCGATAAATATTGTAATAATTGTATGTTAAATAGTTGTGTCTATAGTGCTTGGAATAGTCAATATTGCGCGCCAGATGATTTAGGAGATGATGATCTTGATGGACAGATTATTGCTACAAGAACTGTTAATGCTGGAAATACTGCTGAGTGTATTTCTACTTATTCTGCAAAAATTAGTGAGTGTAAGTATTGTAACAGTCCTACAAATACTTTTGCTTGGCAGGATGTAAATGTTTCTGATAGATCGGGTTGTTCTAATCATGGAACTAGATATGAAAAATATGTTTGTTCTGGGCAATCAAATACTCCAATAAATGGAAACATTGGAAATCGGGTTATAGATTCTGGAACTTATGGTGATTGTGCTTGTGATACAGATTATGTTTTATCTGGAGGTACTTGTGTTCTTAGAAATTGCTCTTTCCCAGCAGATTATGATTATAAATATCAATCTTGTTATTCAAATAGTTTTTGGGATACTTATTATTCTAAAAAAACTACTTCTAATTGTGTTGTTCCGTATATAGAAGATTATGCTTATACTTCAACATATGGAGCAAATGATATTTTGTGGTGTAATCATATTAATCTTCCAGCTGGTTCGGATTGTGCTTTGGTTGGAGATATTTCTGCGCATGCTTGTGAATATTGTACTTCTAATGGTTCTGTGAATGATACTAGTGGTTGTAATTATCGTGGTACTAGAACAGGATCTTATAGTTGTGTAAATAATAATAAAGAATATTCATCAACATGGGGTGCTTGTAGTTGTAATGGTGATTATTATGGTACTTATTGTGGATCTGTTTGTGTTTATGGTGGTTGGTATGAGTCAAATAGAGAATGCCAAGCTGATGATAATTGGTACATTACTTATTCTAGAAGTATTAGTGGATCAAATTGTACAGGTGGACCAACAATGAAAGCTGCTACTGGTGGTAGATGTTCTGTGTATTGTCCTGCTGGAACATATGATAATGATAATGATTCTGCTACTGCTTGTGTAGCTTGTCCTGCTGGAATACATTGTTCACAAGGGGCATATACTGTAAGTTTCTATGGTGATTATTGTACTAGTAACTATTTTATTAGTGATTATTGTATTAATATGATTCCTATTGCTTCTTTTCCGGCTAATCCTTGTCCTGTTGGGACATACGATGATGATAATAATCCTACTACTGCTTGTGTAGCTTGTCCTGCTGGAATGCATTGTTCACAAGGGGCATATACTCTTTCTAGTGGTTATTGTGATAGTGTTAATTCTTATTATTCTTCCTTGTGTATTAATATGAGACCTTGTCCTTCTATGGGAGGTTATAATTGTCCTGCTGGCTCTTCTTCTATTTCTATGCTTTGTCCTGCTGGAACATACGATGATGATAATAATTCCTATACTGCTTGTGTAGCTTGTCCTGCTGGAATGTATTGTTCACAAGGGGCATATAATAATACTATTGGTTCTAGTTATTATTGTTCTAGCAAGTATTATTATTCTTCTAATAATTGTATTAATATGAGACTTTGCCCTTCTGGTGTAGGTTATAATTGTCCTGCTGGTTCTTCTGTTCCTACTCTTTGTCCTGCTGGAACATATGATGATGATAGTGATTCTACTACTGCTTGTGTAGCTTGTCCTGCTGGAATGTATTGTTCACAAGGGGCATACGTTTTTTCTGGTTATAGTAGTTATTATTGTACTAGTAATAATTATTATTCTTTCATTTGTATTAATATGGTTCCCGTTTCTTCTATTCCTACGCTTTGTCCTGCTGGAACATATGATGATGATTATAACTCTTCTACTCCTTGTGTAACTTGTCCTGCTGGAATGTATTGTTCATTGGGGGCATATGATAATAGTGGTAATAATTGGTGTGCTACTTATGGTTCTTCTTATCATGGTAATAATTGTATAAATATGAGAGCCTGTTCTTATACTGGCGAAGGAGGGGGTTATTATTGTCCTGCTGGATCTTCTGTTTCTACGATTTGTCCTGCTGGAACATATGATAATGATAATAATTCTACTACTCCTTGTGTAACTTGTCCTGTTGGAATATATTGTTCACGAGGAGCATATAATAATTATTATGGTTATGGTGATTGGAAGTGTTCTAGTGTAAATTATTATGATAGTAATAGTTGTGTTAATATGACGCCTTGTCCTTCTAGTGGGGGCACTTATTGTTCTGCTGGTTCTGGTCCTGCTAATTAGTTTGTTTATAAAAACATGAATAAAAAAAGGGTATTAATTTGTATGATTATTTTTGTTGCGATAGCTGTTATATTTATTTCTTTTGTTTTATTTTTTAGTAATAAAAAGAATAAAAATAATAAAGTTGTTGCTCCTGTTATTATTACTAAACCAGAATTTGTTCCTAGGAAGATTCTTGTTTGTGAAGGATTGAATTGTGCTAAGGATAATTTTAAAAATTGTACTCAATCTCAATTTTTTGAAAATGAGAAAGATGTTGTAAATAGTAAGGGAGTTGCTGTGTTTGGGGAATTTAATTCTAAGTGTAGTGTTATATTTAGTTATAATTTAAAAAATAATATTGAATGTCATTTTGATAAAACTTCTTTGACTGAAGATAATTTTAATAAGTTATGGCTTGGAAGTATTTCTAAAATTGATGTGGCCTTAAAAGATTATTGTAAGGTTGTTAAATAAAATATAATTTACAACTAGTTTACAACTTATATATTTAGAAAATGTGTAAGTTGTAAACAAAGTTGTTGAGTTGTTTTTATAGCAGACTTGACTTTCGTTTATGTTTTCATTATACTGAAAATAATTAATAAATATATAAATAATATTCATTATAATGAAAACGTATATAAAAAGAGAAAAATATATAAAAAAAATAAAACCATTTATAGATAAAAGCGTGGTTAAAGTTTTAGTTGGTCAAAGAAGGGTTGGTAAAAGTTTTGTGTTATTTCAAATTATTGACGAAATTAATAAAATAAATAAAAAGGCTAATATTATTTATATAAATAAAGAATCTAATGATTTTCAGTTTTTGAAAGATTATAATGATTTATTAAAATATATTAAAGAAAAAGAAGATAAAAAGAACAAAAATTATGTTTTTATTGATGAGATTCAAGATATAGAAAAGTTTGAATTAGCTATTCGTGATTTAGCTTTAAAGGATAATTTTGATATTTATATAACTGGAAGTAATTCTAATATTTTTTCTAGTGAATTATCTACTTTTTTGTCTGGAAGATATGTAGAAATAGAGATTAAAAGTTTGTCTTTTAATGAGTTTTTAAAATTTCATAATTTAGAAAAAAATAAGGAGTCTCTTTTTAAGTACATAAAGTTTGGTGGCATGCCTTATCTTGTTAATCTTGAATTGTCTGATGGTATTGTTTATGAATATTTAAAAAACATATATAATTCAATAGTATTAAAAGATATTATTTGTAGAAATGATATTAGAAATGTAGATTTTTTAAATAGACTTATAGAATTTTTATCTGATAATATTGGTAATTTAATTTCTGCAAATAAAATAAGTGATTTTCTTAAGTCTCAGAAAGTTGAAATATCAATAAATACTATTTTGAATTATGTAAATTTTTTAAATCAAACTTTTTTTATACAAAAAGTGAAAAGACAAAATATAATTGGGAAAAAAATATTTGAAGTTAATGAGAAATACTATTTTGAAGATTTAGGGATTAAAAACTCTATTTTTGGTTACAAAGAAGATGATATTAATAAAGTTCTTGAAAATTTAGTTTATAATCATTTAAAAAATTTAGGATATAATGTTTTTATTGGGGTTCTTGAAAATAAAGAGATAGATTTTGTTGCTTTTAAAAATGATAAAAAAGTTTATGTTCAGGTTTGTTATTTGTTGTTTAATAAAGAAACTAAAGATAGGGAATTTGGTAATCTACTTTTAATAAAGGATAATTATGAAAAGATCGTTGTATCAATGGACCAAATAACAAGTGATTATATGGGAATAAAGAATATTAATATATTAGATTTTTTAACTGATTGGGAGTAATGTGAAATTATAAATTTAATTATTTGTGTATAAAATCTTATTTTTATGTTATAATCTGTTAAATAGGTATTAGTTAACTGTATAAAATCTGTTGATAAATTATGACTTTGGACAAAATTTTAAAAAATATTAGGTTATCTAAAAATCTTACTGTAAAAGAATTATCAGATAGAATTCTTATAAGTATTGATAATATAAGGATTTTAGAATCTTCTGATTTTTTGTCTTTATTATCATTAAAAAATATTAATATTTTTTTAAAAAAGTATTCTAAGTTTTTTGATTTAGATTTTTGTAAATTAAAAAAGTATATTTTTGTTGTGGATAATGATTCTAATTCGGTTTTTTATAAAAAGGTTTTTATAAAAAAACTAAATCAAAATTTTTCTTTTTTTGGTTTCATGAAAGTTTTTACTGTGTTTGCTATTTTTATTTTATTATTTTTTTATATAGGAATTGAAGTTAAAAATAGATATAATAAGCCAGAACTGTTTGTTTATAGTCCTTTTGATAATTATAATACAGAAAATAAAGAGGTTGCTATAAAAGGAAGAACGGTTAAAAATACTAATGTTAATATAAATGGAGATTTTGTATTACTTGATCAGTTTGGAAATTTTTCGAAAGATATATTGTTAAATGAAGGTTTAAATGTTATTAGAATAACTGCTGCAAAAGATAACGGAGAAGAAAATGTTGTTGTTAAGAGAATTATTTTAGAGAAAAATAAATTAACTATAAATAAGTAATATTTTGTATAATATTAAACAAAATATTAAAAAATCTGTGGGTTATCCACAGATTTTTTAATTAAAAATTAATTGGCTATCTGTTAGTATAAGGATAGATTAATTTTTAATATAAAACACATGGCAAAGATTAAAAAAGATGAAGGGGTAGTTTCTGATTCTAAAAACAAAGCTGTTAAGGCTGCTGTTGATATGATTAAGGAAAGATTTGGAGACGGCTCTATTATGAGAATGGGCGATTCTACAACTATGGATATTGATGCTATAACTTCTGGTTGTCTTTCTCTTGATATAGCTCTTGGGGCTATGGGATATCCAAGAGGTAGAATAATTGAAATATTTGGACCAGAATCTTCTGGTAAAACAACTTTAGCTCAACATGCTATTGCTGAAGTACAAAAAGCTGGTGGTGTTGCTGCTTTTATTGATGCTGAACATGCATTAGATCCTGCTTATGCTAAGAAGATTGGTGTTGATGTTGAGAATCTTCTTATTTCACAACCTGATTACGGTGAACAAGCTTTAGATATAGTTGAGACTCTTGTTAGATCTAATGCCGTTGATATTATTGTTATTGATTCTGTTGCAGCTTTAACTCCTAAGTCTGAACTTGATGGCGAAATGGGTGATTCTCATATGGGTCTTCAAGCTAGACTTATGAGCCAAGCTTTAAGAAAACTTACTGCTATTTCAAATAAATCTAATACAATCATTATTTTTATTAATCAAATTCGTCAAAAAATTGGTGTGTTCTTTGGTAATCCAGAAACTACAACTGGTGGAAATGCTTTAAAATTTTATGCTTCTGTTCGTCTTGATATAAGAAGAAAAGCTCAAATTAAACAAGGTGAAAATATTGTTGGTAACCAAGTTAAAGTTAAGGTTGTTAAAAATAAAGTAGCAGCTCCATTTATGGAATGTGAATTTGATATTATGTATAATCAAGGTATTTCTGTTGAAGGAGATGTTCTTAATGTTGGAACTAATTTAGGTATTATTAATAAAGCTGGTAATTCTTATTCTTTTAATGGAGAAAAACTTGGTGTTGGTAAAGAAGCTACTAAAGCATTTCTTAGAGGTAACAAAGAAATGTTGCTTAAAATTAGGGAAGAGGTTGTTAAGAAAATGAAATCTGGGGAAGAAATTTCTATTTTTAATCCAGCAAATGATGTGGACGATTCTTCTGATATATTAGATAAAATGATTTCTGAAGATAAATAGAGTTATACACAATTAAAAAAATCTCGACTATTCGAGATTTTTTTTATTTCTTAATATTAAATTAGTACGAAAGTTAATTATGTATAAAATTAAATTATGTATATTAGAAAAATAATTTTTAAAACTAATATATGAAAAAAGTTATTTTAATTATTTTTATTGCTATTTTATTAATTTCGTCTGGTTGTTTTTTTGTGTTTGGGAGGAATAGGCAAGTTAAAAAGGAAATTATAAAAAATGATTTGGCACAAGGGATAGTACAATCTAATAAAATCGTGCTACCCGTACAAGTACAGAAGGATAATATAGAAAATAAAAAAATTAATATTAAAAAAGATAATAATTTAAATTTAAAAAATATTATTAATGAATTTAAAGATCAGAAAGTTTTTATAAAGAATGATATTGATAATTTTGTTCAGATTTCTGATAAAGATATTGTGCGTGGTGAGATTTTAGATAATCAATGTGTTTTAAATATTGTTTCTCGTAAATCTGAATTATCTATTTGTGATTTTGTAAAAAATGAATGTTCTGATTTAGAATGTAAAAAATTTGATTGTATAGAATATAAAAATAATTGGTTTAAAGTTTCTTATTATGGTGATTTTGTTGGATCGGGAGATAAGGAATTAATTTATAAAAATGAGAATGAGATTATGATTGCGAATTTAGAATGTGGTAATAAGGCGAAAGAAAATTATGAGAATGATTTGTTTACAAAATTAATTAATTAAAATAAATAATATGAAAAAATTTTTATTTCTTATTTTCTTATTTTTTCCTTGTTTTGTTAATGCTAAAATTCTAGATATTCCTTTTATTTCACAGGTGTTGCCAGGTGATTGGAATTCTACATTAAATTGTGGTCAGACTAGTTATTATATGGCGGATAAATTTTTATCTGGGGATTCTGCTTTAGATTCAGAAGATATTAAAAAAATAGATGATTTTCTTTATGAAAAATTTTCTGATTCTGTTCGTAACTATAATGGTTATTATACTAATACTACTAAACTTAAATCTGTTGCAGAAGATTTTGGTAAACATGAAAACGTTTTTATTGGTAAAGCTTCTAATGATTTGGAATCTATAAAAAAAGAAATTGAAGATGGTGGTCTTGTTATTCCTCTTGTTAGAATTTCTATGAAATTAGAAAAAGATGGACATTTTATGTTAATGACTGGATTTGATGATGAATATGTGTATTTTAATGATCCTGGTAAAACGTTTGGTAAAGGTAAAAAATATTTGATTGATGATTTTTTAGCTGTTTGGAAAAGTGAAAATTATAATTATTTGGTTTTAAAATCTTCCTTCGCTAAAGCTACGGCGGATAAATCCGTGGAAGAAAATAAAAATGAAGTACAGACAAAAGAAGGGGCGCAAAATATTGCGCCCGTACAAGAAATAATAAAGCCTACAATGGTCGTGCCAAAAGCAAGCGCATCGTCTCCGATAGTATCTTTTCAAGAAATTATTTCTAAAATTGTTGAATCTGCTGGTGCTATTGCTTCTAATGTTCTTGGTTTGAATCAGTCTAGTGTTGGTGATATTACTCCAACTGTTCTTGAGGTTGTTACTAATAACTATGGTTATGGATATGGATATGGTTCGTCTTCGCCAGAGACTACGACGAACGAGGGTGGTGGATCTTCTAATATTATTTATCTTCCAGAATTTGAATTTAAAAGTAATTATGAGGAAAAGAAATTGGTTATGCCTTTAGAATTTAATTTTGTTAATGTTTCTACTGATTATTCTAAATATTATTTTCAGATGGATTATAAAATAAACAATAATGGTTCTTGGGAGAATTTGTTTAATAATTATAATTCTAATTATTATAAATATTATATAAAAACCAATAATGATACTTATTATTTTAGATTAAGAGTTTGTGATTTAAATAGTCATTGTTCGGGATATAAAGAAATTTCTCAGAAAGTTTATTTACAACCAGCCAGTGATATGACTCTTATTGGTTATGATGGTAATGATGTTGTGCTTGATAGGCCGGAATATTTTAATGTTTGTTTTGATATTAAGCCTGATCAAGTTGTTTTAATTGCTAAGGGGACAGTTATAAAATTATCACCTAATTGCACTATGTCTATAAAAGGTTTTTTGTTTGCAATGGGAGAAACTGATAGTAGAATTAAAATAACATCTACTTCTACTGCTCAGCAAAATTATTGGTCTTTTATAAAATTTGAAAATAGTTTTGGATCCATTTTAAATAATGTGGACGTGTCTTACGGTGGTTATTATTATATGAAAGGTTATACATACCCTCAATTTATAATAGATAATAGTATTGTTACTTTAAATAATTTAACTTTTTCTAATTCTATGGGGCAGAGCGCTGTTTATGTCCAAAACAATTCTGCTTTTTATATGTTAAATTCTTCTGTAAAAAATTCTTTGTCTAATCCTGGTATTGTTATAAAAGAGTCTATTGGTGTTGTTGACAATAACGTTTTTGATAAAAATTCTTATGGAATATTTTTGGATAATGTCGATGAAAGATTGACTGTTATTAATAATAAAATTTCTAATAGTTATTTTTATCCTATACATGGTGAAAATGCTTTTTGTAATATTAAAGATAATTTGTTTATAGGTAATTATTATAATATTGTTTTTGAAAATATAAATTTAGATCAAGCTGGCGAAAAGACTTTAAAACAAGGTGTCTATGAAATTGGAACTGCAAATATAGGTGTTAATTCTATTCTAAACATAGAGAAGGGGTCTGTTTTTAAATCTGAAAAAACTAATGGAAAAATTAATGTTTATGGAACAATAAAAGCTATTGGAACTGCTAGCGAGCCCATTGTTTTCACTTCTATAAAAGATAGTGAATATGGTGGTAATTCTGGAGTTGGTGCTTCTGTTGGTGCAAGTGGAGATTGGGGCGGTATTAATTTAAATAAATTTTCTAAAAATTCTGTTTTTCAAAATACAATTTTTAAATATGGAGGAGTTGCTAATTCGGAATTAACTGGAATGATAAATGTTGAAGAATCTTCTAATATTAATATTTCAAATTCTTATTTTGAAAAATCTTATTATGGAATTAAAATAAATAAATCAAATAATATAAGTGTGATAAATAATAATATTAAAAATAATTTTTATGGTGTAGCATTTAATAGCTCTTCTGGTGTGATTTTGCAGAATAATTATTATGAAGGGAATTTAGTTAACGAAGTATTAAATTAATTTATTATAATGTATAATATTTTTATTAGGTTTTAAATATTGTTATAATTTTATGAGTGTTAATCAAGAAAATTTTTTAAATTTAATAAAAACTGAAAAGGTTTGTGTTATGTTAGCACCTTCTTTTGTAATTGATTTTAAATATCCTGCTATTATTGGTATGTTTAAAAAGCTTGGTGTGCCTATGATTACTGAACTTACTTTTGGAGCAAAGATGGTTAATCTTGCTTATGCTGATTATATAGAAAAAAATATAAATCAAAAATATTTTATTTCTTCTACTTGTCCTTTGGTTGTTTCTTTTGTTAAAAATCAATATAAAGAACTTGTAAAATATCTTGTTCCCGTTGTTTCTCCAATGGGAGCTCAGGCTAGAATTTTAAATAAAACATATTCTGATTATAAAATTGTATTTATATCTCCTTGTCGTGCTAAACAAAACATAGAAGCAAAGGAATATAGTGATGCAATAGCTGAAGTTATAACTTTTAAAGAGTTAAAAGAAATTTTTGATGAAAAAAACATTAAGGAAGAAAATTTTTTAAATTGTAAGGAAAAATTTGATTCTATTATAGATAGTAATACAAAGATCTACCCTGTTTCTGGTGGTCTTGCTAAATCATCTCATTTGAAAAATCTTATAAAAGAAAGAGAAATATTTGTTGAAGATGGTACAGTTAATATTAAAAATGTTTTAGAAGAAATTAAAAATGAAACTACAAAATATAGATTTTTTGATTTATTAAATTGTAACGGTGGGTGTATTGGTGGGCCGGAAATTAATAATAAAGATATATCAGAAGAAGATAAAAAATCTAAAATACTAAATTATAAAAAATATATGGAAGAGATTATATATTGTCACAATGAGCATAATGAAGATGTGGATGGGATTAATTTTGGTAAAAAATTTGAGTAAATCACCCCCGGCCCCTCTTTAAAAAAGAGGGGAGTTTTTATTTTCCACATGTGAATATTTATCTTGTTTGTGATATAATATTAATCAAGAAAATGATAAAAATGGTTTACTGATTGTTTCTTAAAACTTAATAAATTAAGATAATCTTGTGAGGGAGAATACATATAAATTTCTTAAATTTTTGAATTGCAATAAAGTAATTGTGGGTGTTTTTGTATTTGTTTTATTTTTTGTTTCTACTAAAAGTGTTTATGCAGGAGCTGGAGAGGCTGTTTTAAATGTTCTTAATGTGAGTATTGGTACTATTCTTAGAATTATAGCTCAATTTATAATTGCTTTTTCTGCATGGGGGTTTGGTTTAATATTTCCGATTTTTTTAAATATTACAGGAACTCTTTTAAATAGTACTCCTATAAACACTGCATGGATATTGGTTAGAGATCTTGTGAATATGTTTTTTATTTTCTTTTTATTATTTACATCTCTTGCAAAACTTGTTGGTAAAGAAAATATATTAGCTCAAAAAAGTGCTTCTAAACAAATAATTTATATTTTACTAGCAGCATTTTTAATTAATTTTAGTAAAGTTATTTGTGGTGTTGTTATTGATATTGCTCAAATAGTAACGCTTCAATTTACAAATTCTTTTGTTGAAGGTCTTCGTAATTTAGACAATGTATTTAAAGCTCCTGATGGTATTGAACCGTCTGTTCTTACTGGTATTTTGTTTATGATTTTTGCTTTGGCTTTCTTAGCTACTGCTATGACGGCAATATTGTATATTTTAATAAGAGCAATTTCTCTTGGTATATATGCTGCACTTTCTCCTTTGTGGTTTCTTTGGTTATCTTTTCCTACTAAAAGTAAAACAATAGATCAAATAAAGGGTGAGACAATGGATAAATTTTTTCAAGCTGCTATTGGTGGGCCTATTTTAGCTTTTTATTTATGGATAGCTCTTATGCTTATAGTTCCAGGTCAAGATGGTAATATAACTGATAAAGTAGGAGGTGGAGGGGCTGGTGCAAAAACTATTGATCTAACTAGTACTGTTAAGACTGGTGATGCTACAACTGATAACGCAGTAGCAGGGTTTGATGCTGCTATAGTTATGAAAATGATCGTTGCTTCTGCTGTTATGCTTTTTGCTCAAAAACAAGCTATGGAAATGGCTAAAAAAGCTGGTACTATCATGGGAAAAGGGCTTATGGATGGTGTTGTTAATAAAGTTGGTGCTATTGGTATGAAGCCACTTGATGGATTGAAGAATAAGGCTATGAATGGAGCTAAAACTGTTGGTAATTTTGCTCAATCTAAAATAGGAAAAGTTGGGGATACTATGATGGGTAGTGCTAAGACAAGTTTTGGTAATATGGTGGAATCTAACAAAACCTTGAAAGGCATGTCAAGATTTAAAAATAATTTAGTTGCTGGATCTATTGAAAATTCAAAATATCTTTCTGGAAAGAAGTCTCAAAGTGATGCATATGAAAAAGCTATGAAAAGTGGAGATCTAGAGGCTATTAAAAATGCTAAAGAGGCTATTGATAAGAGACAAATTGAACAAGGTAAAAAAGTTGCTGAAGATATGAAAACTAAAGGCGCTGGTGAATTCTTTTTGGGTGGTGCATGGCGTGCTGGTGCTGCTGCTGTAAGTACAGGAAAAGCTATTATTAGTGGAGAAGAACTTAAGAGTTCTGCTGATTTAGAAAAAGATAGATTACAAAAAAGAAGAGAATATATGGTTGATCATCCTGAAAAGTTTGCCAAAGAAGATATTGCTACTATTGATGCTGGAATAGGTAAACAAAGTGCTTTTATTGAAGAAAATAAAAATAGAAAAGAACTTGCAGATAAAAGATCAAGACTTGGAGTTGCTAAGTCTGGAACAAATGAATTGGAATATTTAAAGAAAAAACAAGAAAATTCTGATATGAAATCTTTCGCGGATTCTGGAATTAAAACAGAAGATGACTTTAATAAAAAGAGGAATGAAGCAGAAATAGAAGAAAATAGATTAAGAGGTCTTTTTGGAAAATCAAATGATCCAGAAGTAGAAGAACGTTTAAAGGTTGCAATGGAAAAAGCTAAAGCAGAAAAAGAAAATCTTGATAAGAAAAAGAAAGCATTTGATAAAAACGGAGGGTTTAATTCAAATATGGGTCAATATATCGCGGATTCTAATAGGGTTGAAGAATTGGAGAGAAACAAAAAGTCTTATGTTACTGCGGATGAAATTAGAAAACAAGATGGTGCTTATGCTGGATCAGTTAAAAAAGTTGATGGGTCTGATAAAAAGATTGCTGAAGCTAGAGATAAGGCTGCTGGTATAATAGAAAAGAAAGACGATAGTACTTCTCTTAAAGCGTTTAAAGAAAAAATGGAAAAAATGTCAGATAATTTTATTGATTCTAACGGAAAAGTAAAAAATGATGCAGATATGCATTTAGTAGATAACGTTTACGAGACATTATTAAAAGGAGGGAAGAAAGGGCTTACTTCAAGAGGTGGAGAAGCTGATTTGATAGCTGCAACAGCATTTAAAATCAAAAATAAGACGTTGTCTGATAATGATTTAAGTATTTTGAAAAATCCAATGATTCAAAAAGAACTTAAGGAATATCTTAGACGCCAAGACGATGACTTTAAGACTAATTGGAATAATATAATTAAAGAACATCAAGAAGAGGTAGTTAAAAGTTTACATGTACAAACTTTTGATAAAACAGATAAGGCTCAAATGGATAAAAATCGTGCTGAAAAGTTGGCTGCTAATAATGGTGTTGATGTTGATTATGAAGATGAAGAAAATAAAAATACTAGTATTAATTCTTCAGTATCTTTTTTGTCTAAAATGAATAATGTTAGTCAAAAAAATCCTGGTAATTATAAAGAAGAAATATTTGAAGCTTTTAAACAAAATGATTCTTTACCAAAAGAATTTATTGCTGAAGTGGCAAAATTAAGACAAGAATGGGCAGCTGAAGATAAGAAAAAAGGAATAATTACAGGTGATGATTATTCTGGTAAACAATATGGACAACAAACCGCAGAGGCTATTAAACAGTTGTCTGAATCATTTGTTCATGGTGCACCAGGTGTTGAATTATCTCATGGATCAGTAAGACTTCTTGCTGGTGCTATAGCTGATAACGTTTCTAAAGCTGGTTCAAATCCTTCTGATATGCAAAACTCTGTGGCTTCTACTATTGATAGTAATAATAAATTAGCTAAGAGTTTTCAAGGTTTTGCTGATAATTTTTCTGTTTTGTCTGGAGACTTTGTTTCTTTAGCCCACGAATTATCTAGTGGTATTAAAGATGAAACTCAAAGAACAACTGCTTTAGCTACTGTTATGGAAAAGTTAATTTCTAAAGAAGATAATTTAACAGATGCAAATAAAGCGCTTGAAGAGGCTATAAGACTAAAATCTTCTAGTATAGTAGGGAATGAAGATGTCTATAGAAAAGCGTTTGCTTCTGCTAAGGACAATATTGAAAACAAAAACAATAAATTTTAGTAATAAAATTATATGAAAAAGGTTGAAAATTTAAATACAATTTTAGAGATTATTAAATCTCCTGAAGCTTCAAAGAGTAGAGAAGAATTTATTTTTTCTTACTCTTTGGGTGAGGGTTTAATTTACCCATGTTTTAATAAGAATTTTAAATCATGGGTTTTGGGAGAAGTTGATATTAGAGGATTTGTGGATTTGGTTATTAAATCAAATCCTTCCTTTGATATTGATAATTTTTCTATTTTTGATCTTATTGTTGAATATCTAAAAATTCATCTTTATCCAATTAAAGATTTGATTGATGAAAATCCTGATGATGTTGTTGGTGTTGTCCTAACCCTTAAAGATAATTATGCAGATTCTGATTTAAGTCTTGGTTCTAAGAAAGTATCTGATGAATTAGCTGATGATATTTATAATCCTTTTGATGAACCAGAATTGATTATTGATGAAGTAATTAATGTTTTGGATGTTAAATTTTCAAACAAAGAATATAGAGAAAGATTTTATGATGTTTGTATTAAATTTATAAAAAATATTAGAAATAAAATTCAAACCTTTGAAATTTTGGTTAAAGCTAAAAAGATTAATGGTGTTGGTTTGGATAAAAATGTTGCGGATGAGGTTTTAAATAAAATTGAAAAAGTTAAAAAACAAGGTGAGGAAAGTTTGCTTGAATATCATAAAAAAACTGAGTATAAACAGCCAGAAGAAAAAATAGAAAACAATACTAAAGATCTTGATATTGATAAAGAAGATAATTTGGAGCATGCTCGTTTGCAAAATAATTCTGTGGATGGAAAGAAAAATATTATTGAAGAATATCAAGAAGGTGATATGAAATTTCATGTTTTTGATGGTTCTGTTGAAGAAATGTATTTGAACCAAATTAAAAACAAAGAAGAAATTTCTGATATGAATGTGGCTGCTGATTTTATGAAAAAATTTGAAAACGCTAAACTTATTGGTCCTATTGAGGAATTAGCTTTTTTTACTATAAAGGATTTTAGAAACTTGGATCAAGATGTTGAAAAACGTGCTGATAAAATAGAGCAAAAAATAAAGGTTTTATCTTCTTATTCTGCAAGAAAAAGAATTCTTGGAATAAAGGCTTGGCTTGCTTGTGAAGTTTGTTCTGTTTATAAAAAAATGATTGATGAAAGCGTGAAATTTGGTGATGTAAATAGAGTTATTACTATAAGGAAAGAAAGTGATAGTCTTTATTTAACAAGTGAAGAGATAGATGCTATATCGCAACTAAATAGAAAGTTGAGAGTGTGATATAATAATGAGGGAAAAAAAGAGAAAAAAATACAAAACTAAAAAATAAAAGAATGAATCAATTTCTTGTACCACAATTTATTGATGTTGAGCCAAAGATTCTTGGCCCTCTTACTTTAAGACAGTTTATAATCGCTGTTGTTGGTATTGTTTTTGGAGTTATTGCTTATAAATTTGCTGATTTAGGTTTGTTTATTGTTGAGCTTATTGTTATAGCTAGTCTTGTTATTTTGTTTGCTTTTATTAAAGTTAATGGTCAACCTTTCCATTATTTTATTTTGAATATATTTGGTGTAATTATTGGTTCTAATATTAGAATTTGGGGAAAAGATATAAAAGTTGTGCATGCTGTTGATATGGTTGACGTTAAAAAAGATGATGGTGTAGTGCAAAAAGAAGAAATGAAAGCTCAAAAATTATCTGAATTATCTTTACTTCTTGATACTGGTGGAGCTTTTCAAGCTGAACCAGAAGAGGAAGAGATTAAAAAATAGAAAAACAAAAAAAAGAAAAAATACAAAGAAAAAACTAAAAACTAAAAACTAAAAAATGCCTGTTACAAAAATTAATACAATGCATAGTGATAAAATGACAGCGGCTAAGCCCGATGCTTCTACTCAGAAGTATCTTGATATTGCTGAAATTCGTGATGATGTTGTTATTATGAAAGACGGTTCTCTTCGTGGTGTTATTATGACGTCTTCTATTAATTTTGCTTTAAAATCTCCACAAGAACAAGAAGCTGTTATAGGTTCTTATGTTAGATTTTTAAACACAATTGATTTTCCTGTTCAAATTATTATTCAATCCAGAAGACTTGATCTTGATAATTATATTGAAGAACTTGAAGGTAAAGCGAAAAAACAAAAAAACGATTTATTAAAAGCTCAAATTGCTGAATATATAGAATATATTAAAGATCTTATTGTTATGGGAGATATTATGACTAAGAAGTTTTTTATTGTTTGTTCTTATAGTTCTGTTGAAAAAAAATTAGGAGGTTCAAAAGGTTTTCTTCAAAGATTAACAGAAATGGTTTCTCCAACTGCTTTTCTTACTTTGTCTAATGCTACTTTTGAAAGATATAAGTTAGAACTTGAAAAAAGAATGAGCCATGTTAGAAATAATTTATCCAGCATGGGTATAGCAGCTAGTATATTAACTACACAAGAATTGATAGAATTGTTTTATGCTAGTTACAACATTAACACTTCTAGATTACAGAAATTAAAAGAAGTAGGAAAATTAAGAGTAGAAGAATAGAAAAAATTAAAAAATAAAAATATGGCATTTGATATTCAACAATTATCTTTAGGGGATAATTTGGAAAAACAAAAAAAACAAAAGAAGCAATCAAAAAAAGATTTAGAAAAGCTTGAACAACAGCAAAATGTTGAACAGACTATTCAAACTCTTGAAGAAGAAAAGATATATCGTAAAGGTATTATTTCTGTAAAGGATTTGATAGCTCCTTCATCAATGAGAGTTACTCCTCATTATGTTGAAATTAATGGTAAACTTGCCAGAACTATTTTTGTTGTTGGCTATCCAAGATATATTACTATTGGTTGGTTTGCGCCTGTTATTAATATGAATAATACAATGGATATTTCTATGTTTTTTTATCCTGTTGATATTACTCTTGTTTTAAAACAATTAAGAAATAGAGTTGGTGCTGTTGAAGCTCAACTTAATGCTGATATGGAAAAAGGTGCCCCTCGTAACCCTCTTTTACAAGCTGCTGTATCTGACATGGAAAGACTTAGAGACGATTTAACTCAAGGTGTTGAGAAATTTTTTCAATTTGCTCTTTATGTTACTATTTATGCTGAAGATGAAAAAGAATTAGATCAATTTTCTGATGATGTTGATTTTCTTTTTGGTTCTAAACTTATTCAAAGTAAGAGAGCTTTTTATCAAGCTGAACAAGGTTTTAATTCTTGTTTGCCGCTTGGAAATGATGAACTTAATATCGTTTTTAATATGAATTCTTCTCCGATTGCGTCATCTTTTCCTTTTATTTCTTCTGAGCTTACAAGTAATACTGGTATACTTTATGGTATTAATGAACATAATAATTCTTTGATTATTTTTGATAGATTTAGTTTAATGAATGCTAATAGTATTGTGTTTGCTACATCAGGTGCTGGTAAAAGTTATACTGTTAAGCTTGAGATTTTAAGAAGTCTTATGATGGGTGTTGATGTTATTGTTATTGATCCTGAATTTGAATATAAGACTTTATCAGATGCTGTTGGTGGAACTTATATTAATATTTCTTTGAATTCTGAAACAAAAATTAATCCTTTTGATTTACCAAAAACAGCAGGTATATCTGGTACGAAAGTATCTGATATTATTAGATCTTCTGTTATTACATTAAAAGGACTTTTGAAACTTATGATAGGTGAATTATCCCATCAAGAAGATGCTCTTATAGATAGAGCTTTGCTTGAGACTTATGCTAAGAAAGATATTGATGCTAATTCTGATCTTGCTACTATAGAAGCTCCTCTTATGACTGATTTTTATGACATATTAGATGGTATGGAAGGTACAGAAGATATTGCGCTTAGAGTTAAAAAATATACAGAGGGAACTTTTTCTGGGTTATTTAATTCTCCAACAAACGTTGAAATGAATAATCAACTTGTTGTTTTCTGTGTGCGTGATCTTGAAGATGAATTAAGACCAATTGGTATTTATAACATTGTTAATTATATTTGGAATGTTATTAGATCTTCTCTAAAGAAGAGAATTCTTGTTATTGATGAAGCTTGGTGGCTTATGCAAAATGAAGATTCTGCTAAATTTATTTTCGCTCTTGTTAAAAGATGTAGAAAATATTATTTGGGAGTTACAACTATCACTCAGGATGTTAATGACTTTTTGGGTAATCCTTATGGTAGAGCTATTGTGTCTAATGCGGCTATGCAAATTTTATTAAAACAATCTCCATCTTCAGTTGATAATCTTGCAAAAGTTTTCATGCTTACTGAGGGTGAAAAATATTTATTACTTGAAAGAGGTTTGGGAGAGGGTATTTTCTTTGCTGGTCAAAAACATGCTGCTATTAAGATTATTGCGTCTTATGCTGAGGATCAAATTGTTACTTCAGATCCTAGACAATTATTAAAAATTCAAGAAGCTAAAAGAGAATTTGAAGAGCAAATGGCTCAAGAACAAGAAGCTTATTCTAAGAAAGAAGATTCAGAAGAAGTTGTTGTTTCAAAAACAGAAGAGGAAAAAGCAGCTGAAATAGAAGCAGATAAACAAGATAAGCTAGAACAACAAGAAGTAGAAGATAGTACTAGTTAATTTGATATAATTAATAATTATTTAAGATTAAAATGGAAAAAAAACAAAAAATAATTTTAATATCTGTATTATTTGTCTTGATAGTTATTTTAATACTTATTTTTTCGAATGTTTCAAAAAATATTCCTAAAAAAACTATTAAAATTGATGAGCAAAATAATAAAACTGAAGAGATTGTTTCAAAACCTATTACTCAAATTCAAAATGAAAGAATTCAGATGATTAATACGGCAAGAGGTTTTGTTGAAATTTATGGTACTTATACAAATAGTAACGATTATAAAAATATAAAAGATTTGTATCCTTTTATGACTGATAAATTAATAACTAAATTTGAAGGGGTTATAGCTACTTATAAAAGAAGCGATAATTTTTATTCAAAGACTACACAAGTTTTATCTACTAATTTACCAAGTTATAAAAATGGAGACATAAAAGCTAGTGCTACTGTATCTGTTGTAGAAAAAGTTGTAGATTCAACATATAAAGAAAACATTAGTAAGAAAACTTATACGGTTTCTCTTGTTAAAGAAGAAGAAAAATGGAAAGTCGATGAAATAAAATAAAATTATGTCAGAAGAAGAATTAAAATCAAAATTAAGTTCAGAAGAAGAATCTAAAAATGCTAGAGATTTTAAAATTGCTAGAGAAAAAAAGAGGCAGCTTGATTATGGTTATAATGATAATTTTACTAAATATGTTAACCCCGAATATTATAAAAGAATGGGGGCTATTGCAAGAAGACAAAGAGTTAATATTGAAGATAAATTGAAGGATAAAAATTATATAGAAAGTGCTGCTCGGGGTATAATTAATTCTGAAGAAAAGTCTTATAAAGAAAATCAGAAAATAGAAATTCAATCTGGGCCTAAATCTATTAATATGATTGAAAATAAAAGCAAATTAGAGTCTGAAGAGGATCAAATGGCTGCTAAGATTACTTTAAATACTGAAAAATCTACTCTTGCTAATGAAAACGCTTTAACTACTGGTGCTGCTATAAAAGACGTAGCTAGCCAGGCTCTTGAAATGGCTAAGGAGCAAGTTAAGGAAGAACTTAAAAAACAAGCAAAAAAACGTATAAAAACTTGGCTTCTTGCTTGGGCTGGAGAACTTTTAGTTGATCCTATCTTTTGGTCTATTATAATAATTATTATAATTCTTGGGTGTGCTAATTATTATTTTTCTCCTTTGGATTTCAATTCTATGGATAATAATATGTCTCAAGCAATGGACAAAATAGATAATTCTAGTGATGATTTAAGTAGTTGGTAAAATAAATAATATGAAAGAAAAAACAAAGCAGATTTTAACAATAGTAGGTTTTATTTTGGTTGTAGCTCTTGCTGCAATTTTGATATGGTTTTTGTTTTTTAAAACAGCTGGTAATCCAAATACTAATAATAATTCTAATACTGATAATACACAAAATAATACTCCTGGTAAATTAACACCTTCTAACGGTACTACAAACAATGGAAAACCTGTAGAAGTTATAACTAATCCTGATGGTACAGCTTTAACTCCTGATCAAATTAAAGATATTATAAATAAAAATAATGGGCAAGATTTGAATAATGTTAATAATGGTTCCAATACCAATACTAATACTAATATTGGTGGTAAGGTGACTGATGTTTCTGAAAAAGAGGGTTATATTGCAAATGGTGGTATTGTTTATACAAACACTGTAACTAATTACCCAACTTTAAAGTCTACAATTTCTGGTAATAATCTCATTACTTTTAATTCAAATGACGGTGGTTTTTATAAAGTAGATCCGAACACTGGAATATCTAAACTTATAACAGAAGATAAGTTTAAGGGGGCTCAAAATATAACATGGTCTCCAACATCAGATAAGGCTGTTATAGAATTTCCTGATGGAAGTAATGTTACTTATGATTTTACTAAAAATAAGCAGTATATATTACCAAAAGATTGGTATAGTTTTTCGTTCCAAAAAGATGGTGACAAGATTGCTTTTATGGTAGATAGTACTAATTATAAGAATAGATGGTTGTCTATTTCTAATCCTGATGGTTCGGCTTTTTCTGCTATAGAAGCTCTTGGTAATAATGCAGATAAAGTTACGGTGGCTTATTCTCCTAATGAACAAATGATTGCTTTATCTAGAACGGGGGAGCCTGTTGGTGGTTTAAATCAACAAGTATTATTAATTGGTTTAAATAATGAAAATTTTAAAGCTTTAGAAGTTGAAGGTAGAGGTTTTCATCCTATTTGGTCACCAGCTGGAGATAAAATTGTTTATGATGCATTCAATGTAGAGACCTCTTATAATCCTAATTTATGGGTTGTTAATGCTAGCGCTGACAAGATAGGTACTTCTCATAAAAGTTTAGGTATTGCTACATGGGTTTCAAAGTGTGGTTTTGATTCTACTGGAAAATATTTATATTGTGGTGTTCCTAGACCAGACGGTCTTCCAGAGGGTTTTGGGACTTTTCCTACTAGTTTAGATGAAGGTGATTTTTATGATGATATTTATAAAATAAATATATATAGTGGGTATTCTCAATTAATAGCTAAACCTGTTCCTGATGTTTCTGTAGAGAATTTATATGTTTCGAGCGATGATTCTTTACTTTATTATAAAGATAAAAAGACTGGATATATTTATAGTATGAAGTTGAAATAATCAATCACCCCCTGACCCCCTCTTTAGGAAAGAGGGGGAATTGGAGAGATTGTTGTTGACTAAATTAATATTTTTATATATAATTTTCTTTGTATTTCATATGCCGAGGTGGTGAAATGGTAGACACGCAAGACTTAAAATCTTGTTCTGGCAACAGAGTGCGGGTTCAAGTCCCGCTCTCGGCACCAAATACTTATACACAAGCGAAAAAATCTTATTTATTTGAGGTTTTTTTTATTTCTTAATATTAAATTAGTACGAAAGTTAATTAGTTATAATTTAAAGTTTTGTATATTAGATAAATAAATTTTAAATTATAATTTATGAAAAAATTATTTTCTTTATTTTTAGTTTTTAGTTTTTGGTTTTTTGCTTTTGAATTTTGTTTTGCTTCTGATCATATTATTATTTCTCAATTTCAGGTATCTGGTGCTTCTGCTACTGATGAATTTATTGAATTATATAATCCAACAAATAAAGATGTTGATTTGTTTGATTATAAGGTACAAAAAAGAAGTAGTTCTGGTGCGTCTTATAATATAATTGCTTCTATACCAGAAAAATCTATTATCAAAGCTTTTTCTTATTTTTTAATTGCTCATCAGAATTTTTCTTTTCAAACTTATATTAAACCTGATTTGATTTATTCTAATTATTCTATTGCTAATGATAATTCTATTGTTTTATATGATGCAGATTCTAATATTATTGATACTGTTGGTTTTGGAAATTGTGTTGTTTCTGAAAATTCTTGTCTTGCTAATTTAATTTCTAATCAATCTTTTGTTAGAGTTAATGATTATAATAATTATGGTTTTGGTTATGGGTATGGAGGTAATGTTAGTGAAATTCTTTGTAGTGATTTTGATTTAGACAATAATGTAAAAGATTTTTTTGTGTTATCTAAATCTAGTCCTAGAAATTCTTCTTTTAAAAATGAGTGTAAATATGTTTCTAGTGTTATAAATAATAACGTAGAAGTAAAAAATGTTTTGCCTACACAGACAAATTCACAAAGTTTTGAAAATATTTTTTCTGTTAATAATTTAAAAAATTATAATAACGCAGTGCAGAATGATGTTGCTAAAGTTGATAATAATACTGATATTGATACGAATACTGAAGATTTAAATATTGAAGAAATAAACAATAAGGAAGCTAGTAACAAAGAGATGAACGGCCGTTCGTCTGTACAGTCTGTGTCGTCTATAAAACCCGTACAGTCAGTACAGCAAAATATTGTTGATATTTCAGATTCTCAAAATTTAAATATTGGAGAAAAGGTTTCTTTGTATGGAATTGTTATTTCTATTCCTAATGAAATTTCTAATAAATATTTTTATTTAAATGGTATACAAATTTATAGTTCTAGTTCTAGTTTTCCAAAGTTAAATATTGGTGATAAGGTTTTTGTTTCTGGTGTTGTCTCTTCTAATTATGGAGAGAAAAGAATTAAAATTAAAAATGCTAGTGATATAAATATTGTGTCTAAAAATAATAAAATAGAGTCAGTTGATTTAATAAATTCAGATGAGGAAATAAATAATTTAACAGCAAATTTGGTTTTTGTTTCTGGAACTGTTTCTAGAAAAAGTTCTAATAAAGTTTATCTTTTAAGTGATGACGTTGAAACAGAAATTTATTTTAATGAAAAATTGAAAGATATATATAAAAGTTTAAAAGTGGGAGATAATGTTAAAATTTTAGGAATATTAAATAAAAGAAATGATTTATATAGAATAATGCCTAGAAATTTAGGGGATATTGAGATTATAAAAGAAGAGGACAACAACAATCTTCAAGCTGCTAGTGTTATGGAAAATAATGGAGAAGTGCAAAATAATTTACCAGTAAAAGAAAGTGTTGTTGCCCAAAAAAATATAATTAAAAATGATAATAAAAATTCTTTAGATTCTTATTCTGTTAAAAATAATAATCATAATGATGGTTATTTGAAGTATGTTGTTTTAGCAATTATTTTTATGATTGTTTTTGTTGTATTTGCTTGTTTTTATAAAACTGGAGTTTTGTTAAAAATAAAATTATTTTTTAAAATTTTATTGAAAAAATTTAGTAAGGGTTAATAAAAAAACACGATTTCTCGTATTTTTTATAAGGCGGAACGTAGTAGGCGAAATTATAACCTTCTTTAAAGAAAAGGGCTATTTTTATTCACCTAAGTTTTGATTTTGATACAAATGATTATTTTATCAATTATTTTTCATTAAATCTCTTATTGCATCTTCAACTCCACCAATTGTTAAGTCGTGCATTGATATTATTTCATTAGCAGCACGAATCGTCCCAGAATAATCTCTATTTTGCCATTCTTTTTTAAAAACAGGGTTGATCCAAACTGCTGAATTTGACTTTTTGTTTATAAAATTTAAACACTCTTGTCCACTCATGCTAAATTTTTCCACCCGATCTTCATTTTCACTTGGTGGCCAACCATCATGACTAAATTCAGAGTAAGACATTTCTGCATCACCATAAATAATTATTTTTTTTCTTTTTTTAACTATAGTCTTTATATCTATTAAAGAGTTTGGTTTTGCATAACTTGAAGCTAATAGATTTTTTTGATCTGGTTTCCATACATAACCATAAAGATTATTATGAAAAAGATATATTTCTAATTTAGTTAATCCTTTTACCATAGCCTCTGAAACTTCTTTTACTATTGGACTCCATGCATCAACTGGGCCACCTACATCAATAAATAAAACTATTTCCGGTTGTTTTTCTTTTTCTTCGATATAATCAAAACGAAAATTATTTCTAGAGAAATTAGAAACAGTTTTTTTTATGTTAATATTTTTACTTTTAATTTCCGATACGTCTAAAATTATTCTACGAATATTTCTTATAACTTCTCGCATACTTGTTTTGTCCGGTCTAACCTCATATCGTGTGCGACGATCCATTTTTGCTATTTTAGTTTCTCTTTCTTCTATTGTTTGATCGGTTAGTTGTTCACCATTATGAATAATTTGTTCCTGTATGCGTTCCGCAATAATAGATTTTCCTTTTCCTCCACCAATCAAAAGTCCATCTTCAGTTAATTCTTCTTGAGTATTAGCTGAGTTTTCTTTTTCTGTGTTGTCGTCTTTGGTCTCGCTATTTTTTTTTGGGGTATTAGGATTTTCTGATTTTTCTTTTGGATTATCTATGGATTCTTCTTTTTTTTCTCCTCCGCCTTTTTTTGATAAATCTTTTTTTTGCAATATATCATTGTGTTGGTCCTTTTTTCCACCATGAACAGATTCTTTATCATCATGTTCTTTACTCTCTTCAATATCCAAACTTTCTTCAACATCATCTATTCCTAATTCTTGCTTTATATCTGGTTCGTTTTCGGTATCTATTTCTTCTTCTATTGTTTCATCTTCTACTGCTTCTTCTGTTGCTTTTTTTTCTTTTACGTCTTCTTGAATATTTATTGCTTCAATTGCTTTAATGTATTTCTTTGCAATTAATCCAAAATATTCATTAAAAGCTTCACTAAAAGCTGTTTCATCAGCCTTATTTTTTATAAGAGTTGTTTGTGCAAATAATCTAATTTTATTTAATAATTCATTTGATTTTAATAGCTTTTCTAATGAATATATTTTTGTTGTTTTGTTAACAATAACTAAAAACTGTAACCATTCTGGTGTTGATACTGGAATATTTTTTTTTCTTAACAAATTTAAAAAACCATCAAGAATGCTTGATTCTATTGTTTTTTCTTTAGGTATTTCGTTTGAATTAATAAAGTTTTTATCCATTTTATAATATATTATTCTTCACACGATTCTAAAACTAAATTAACAGCTTCTTTTAATTTTTTCCCCATCATCCCAGGACTGCTTAATGCAATTTTTAATTTTTGCATTATTTTCTCTATTTTTTCTTGTTTTTTTCTATTTTGTTCTAATAAATCTATTATCTCTGATTTTTTATAACCAATTAGTTCTTCTGCCTCTTCCAAGCTTGATTCTTCATCATTTTCATCATCTTCATATTCTTCATCATCTTCTAAGCTTTCTTCTAAAGAATTAAGTTTAGAACTTACTTCTGAGAATTCAGTTTTAAGATTTTCTAGTTCCTCGTTTAGATTTTCTATGATTTTGTTAGTTTCATTCGTCTTCCCATTGTAGGATTGTTGTAGTTCTTGTAATTCTCCAGTTAATTCGTTACATCTTGATTGCCATTCATTTATTTCATTTGATAAAATAGCAATATTATTTTCTAATTTTGCTTGTCTGTTCATTAATACTCTGCTATTTAATCCATTCTCATCTTGTGATTCTATTCTTATAGACCCAATATCTATTTTTTGGTCCTCTGTGTATTTTAATAAGATTTCTTTATGTGGTATATCTTCTGGTATGCCAGAATCAAAATTAATCTCTTTCCTTAATACCTGTATCCAAGCTAATAATTCTGGCGTTGAAGGCTTCTTTTGTATCTCTATATTTTCATGATATTTATAAAAAACTTCTATTGCGTATGACAATAATTCTTTTTGAATATTTGGAAAATTTAATTCAACAATTTGAGCCATATTTGCTCTACTTGGATAATCTATATAATGATACAAACTTCTTCTACGAAATGAAGAAGGGATTTTATCAGAGTCTTCGGTATTTGTTGTTATGACTATTCTTAAATTTTTTTTATCACCTTTTACAACAGTTCCTGTTTCGTTTATTGTAAAAGTTAAATTTTCTATTTCATCTAAAATTCCTGTCATTAATTCTTCACGCCCCTTTTCTATTTCATCAATAAGTAAATAAACTTTTTTTCCTTTTCCTGATTGATAAATAGCTTCACCAAGGGGACCTAGGTCTATGTAGTTTATATAATTTAAATCCTTTGCTGCTTCGCTTAATTCTGAAACGGCACCCATTTTGGCTTTAAAGATATTATATTCATCATCCAATGTTGGATTTATTTCTCCATTTATTATTTTTTGTTTCCAATGTGCTGCTTCATTTTTTATATCTTCTGGGATTTGTGTTTTAGCTTGCGCATCACTTAATCTTCTTACATCATCAATACTATATAATAAATCTTGAGCTCTCATTGTGTCTTTGATTCTTACGTGAATAAGTTCAACATCTTTTCCTTCTTGTAATTCTTGTCCTACTTCAGAGTATGTCCATTGAGTTTTTCCTGTGCCTGGTTCACCCTCTAATATAACCGAGTTACAATCTCCGCTTTCTGCTAAAATATCAAGAACTTCTTTAACTGACTGTAATTCTGAAGATATAACATACGGTTTTTCCATTCTTTCACTCATTTCCGTTATCCCGTGTCTTATTTGCTCTAGTCTATCATACTTCTTTTCTATAGATAGCAAATTTTTTTCGTCAGTATTTTCTTTAAGTGTTTGTAATCTATCTTCAAGGGAATCTATTTTTTTCAATAAAGCAAACAGAGTTGATTTTAAAAACTCTTCATCATTAGACTCTTTAATTTGTTGTATTAATCCAAGATTCTTTTCCATATATTTTTAATTAAATTTTATCTTGTTCAAGTTTTTTAATATCTTCCTCTATTTTTTTTATCTCCATTATTGCATTTTTTAAAAAGTGTTTTTTATATGTTTGTACTTTTGAATTTTTTGGAGACTTGGCATTAATAATTTTTGATTTTAATAAACTATTTTGCATATTAGTTAGATTTTATTTATTATAGTTACAATTTTATCAGTTTAACTAATTTAATCAATATGATAAAATATAATCATAAATTAAATAATAATCAAAACATGAAAAAGGATAAAGTTTATAAAGTTGCTGAATATGTTCAAATAAATCCTGATCTATTTGATGTGAATAGTGATCAAGAATTATTGGAAAATCAGATAATTTCTTTATGTGCTGGCGAAAATGTTAATATGATAGAATCTAAAAATTTAGAATCTATAGCTTTTATATTCTCTAAGATATGGAAAACTTCAAATGAATTAATATATTCTCTAAAGAATAACTCTATTTTAATTTACACATACAGTAGTGATTTAATAAGACCTGACAATGTAAATTATTTTTTATATAAAGATCTTAGTAAAACAGAAAAAGAATTAAGTAGAATTATTGGGGAACAAGAAAAAAGTAATGAGTCTTTAAAAATAAACTTAGAAAAATTATGGAATGAATTAGGGTTTACTGAATTTAAAGATATCTATGAAAAGATGAAAAAGTTCATTGATAGTTTTGTTTCTAATATTAAAAAATCTGAAACAATCGTATTTAATGGTGAAGTTCCTGGGTTTTTATTGCTCATTATATTGCAATTATCAATACAATGCTCAAACAATATCTACTATAAAAATATAAAAGTAAAATAAATATGGAAACAAAAAATGCAACAATAGATAGAAAAGATCAGATATCAGAAAGCTCTCCTAAACAGAAACCAACTCCAATGGATGAGTATAAGGAAGCTGTTGTAGAAGTGATTTCTAATAATGAAAGTTCCGTTGTTATCGGAGAAACTGGTTCAGGTAAAACAACTAGAATGCCTGTTTTTATACATGAGGCTTATCCTGACTCTAAAACTGCTATTACCCAACCAAGAAGAGTTGCGGCTACTTCTGTTTCTAAGTTTGTGTCTTCTCAGATGGGTTACAAAATAGGACAAGGACCAGTTGGTTATCAGATTAGATTCGAAGATCACACAAACGAAGGTACAAAAATGAATTTTATGACTGATGGTATTCTTCTTCGTAAAATCCAATTAGATCCAATGTTACTTGAGTATGATATTGTTATGGTGGATGAAGCACATGAAAGATCTCTTAATATAGATTTTTTATTAGGTTTATTAAAAGATGCTCAAAAATTAAGAAAGCAATCTGGAGAAAAAGAACTAAAAATAATAATATCTTCAGCCACAATAGAAAAAGGCAAATTTTTAGAATATTTTGAAGAATCTGGTTCTATAGAAGTTCCTGGTAGAATGTATCCTATAGAAGATTCTTATTTAGAAAATAGAACAAATGATTATACAAAAGAAGCAGCTAGGGTTGTTGATGGTATTTGCTCTAGTGGAAGTAATGGGGATATTCTAATCTTTATGCCAGGAGAAGAAGAAATAAAAAAGACTATAGCTGAAATAAATAAATTAAATATTCCAAATTCTGTTGTCCTACCTCTTTTTGGTGGAATGGCTCCAGAAGACCAAGATAAAATTTTTGATAGAAGAAGAGAAAGAAGAATTATAGTTTCAACAAACATAGCAGAAACATCAGTCACTATAGATGGTGTTACTCATGTTATTGATAGTGGTGTTGTAAAGCAGAAAGAATATGACCCTGTTACTGGTATAGAGAGTTTAGTTACTGAAGAACATGCGCAATCTGGATTAAAACAAAGAAGAGGAAGAGCCGGGAGAACTCAGCCTGGTAACTATTATGCTTTATACACAAAAGATAGCTTAGAAAGAAGACCAAAATTCCAAAAGCCAGAATTGTTAAGATCTAGTCTTTCTCACATAGTTCTTATAATGAAAGATATGGGTATAAAAGATATCCATGGTTTTGATTTTATAGATAAACCTGAATATGAAGCTGTTAGTGAAGCTATTGAAACATTGAAGATATTAGGAGCGTTAGATGAGGATGAAAACGTTACTGAAATTGGGGATAAAATGTCAGATATGCCGTTAAAACCAGAGCTTGCAAAAATAGTTTTAGAGGCTGAAAAGTACGGTTGTGTTGAAAGTGTTTGTTCTATAGTATCTATACTTTCTGCTGGTAAGTCGGTTTTTGCTAGACCAAAAGACAAAGAAGATGAAGCTGATAGTGCTCATTATAAGTTTAAGGTTGGTAAGACTTCAGATTTCCAAGTATTTTTAGGTGTTTGGAATCAATTTGTTGATTCTGGCTTTTCTGATTCTTTTGCAAGAGAAAATTTCCTTAATGTAAGACAATTGTTTGAGATAAAAGAAATAAGAAGTCAACTTATAAGAGAATTGAAAAATAAAGGTATTTTAATAAAGGATACAGATGCAAACCCTGAAAATATCGAAAAAAGTATAGCTTCTGGTATGATACAAAATTTATTTCATAAGTCTGGAAGATTCACATATGACAGTATGGATGGCAAAAAAGATCAAATATTTATTCATCCATCATCCTCTCTTTTTAGTAGTATGGCTGAAAAAGATTATATTATAGGCCTTAATATAGTAGAAACTAGTAAGGTTTATGCGAGAAATTGTGGTTCTTTTAAGAAAAAATGGTTTAAAGAAATAGCACCACAATTATTAAGAAAAGAAAGTTATTCTGTTGATTATGATTCTGAAAGTGATAAATTCAGAGAAAGGCTTATATGTAAAATTAAAAAAACTGGTGAAACTGTAGATGAAGAATATATTAATGTTACTGATCAAGACAAAATAGAAGAATTAATTGTTAAGAAGTTACTAAATTCTTATGATGAACCTTTCTATAAAAATAAACAAATAGTAGATAGGTTAAATCAATTAAATACTATAACGGGAGGAGTTGTAAATACTTTAGATTTGAACTCTTTCTATGCTGAGAAAATATCTGGATGTGAAGGTTTTATAGATGCTTTAGAAATGAAGGATTCTATGGTTTTAAGATTAGAAGATTATTGTGACCCTTCTACCCTAAAAGAAATAGAAGAAGCTTATCCTGATAGTATTGAAATAAATGGACACAATATCTCTATATCTTATTATAATTCAGAAGAATATTATGCAAAAGTAAATTTATCAAAAGATGCTTTGTTTGATGTTAGCGATTCGGATTTTAGTTTTATTGGTGGAAAAATAAATAAACCAAAGATAAAGTATAGAGTTGATAATGGTTGGTATAATAGTTTTGAGTCAGAGAATATACAAGAAATAAAAGCTAAATTTGACTCTGAAAGAATACAAAAACAATTTGAGAAATTTGTATCAGAAAATAGAAAACAAATTGAATACAAACCTCTTGAAGAATTTTCTGCTTTAGAAAAAGTTGCATTTACAAAAGATATTAATGGTAAAGATATTTTTGCTTATCCTTTTTATTCTTGTGAATCGAATTATGATTATGACAAGGAGGTTTATGATTATAAATTTTTCGTGTCTCATGATTTAGATGAAAATAATGCTAGTTACAAAACTCAAGAAGCATTAAAAACAAAAAAAGAATTAGATACAAAATATGAAAAAGAGGTTGTATATAGTGATTCAATAGAAGTATTAAAAGATTTTGGCGGTCATTTTAGAACTATGGGAAATACAGGAAATTCTGATTATTATGTTATAGATCAGAATGGAAATTTAAGAGAGCCTGATAGTGTTAGTTATAGAAAAAGATATACTTCTGAGGGTGAAAAGAAATGGGATATTGTTAGGCCAGAAGAAATAGCATTGTCTTGGTCTAAAGGATTTACTGCTGGATATCATGATTTTAATATTGATCATAAACCAGAGAATTTAACGCAGGAACAATTAAGAAAAATAGAAGAAATACAAAAAAGTATAGAAGAATCATGGAGTGGTAGATCTGGTATGAGTGGTAAAACAAGCCCAAGTATTAGAGAATCTACAACATGGATAGATTTAATTGGTGGCAAGAAAAAAGTAATATATGACGATTACCAAGATGATGGATATGATGATAGTTTTTATTCTGAACCAGTAAGAGAAGTTCAGCCTGTAAAAACAGAAGGATCAGACTCGTACAATCCTTTTGCTATGGCTTTTGCTAAGAAAGATGAACCTAAAAAACAAGAAAGAGTTGTAGAGTCTCCAAAAACTGAACAAGTAAAACAGCAACAAGGACCTAGAGAGATAACTGATGAAAATATAGAAAGTATAAAAAATGAATCTAGAGAAATAATTAATACATATAAGAGTTTGCTAAAATATATAAATGATAAGAAAGGCTCAAAATTAAAAGATGAAAAAGGATTTATATCTAGTATTGAGAGCGAGTTATCTAAATTAGACTCAGAAAGAAGTGAAAGTGGTATTGGTAGAATAAAAGGATTCTCTACAAATATTAAGAGTTATATATCTAAATTATTAAAAGAAAATGGTTTTTATTTAGATGTTAAAAATATATTCTCTTTCGAATCTTTGTCTAAAAAAATAAAAGAGTCAGAAGAAATTTTTAATCGTATTTGTGAGGAATTAGGTGTTTCTATGAATGATTTAGAATCAAAATACAGTCCTTCTCTTGATGTGTTAAGGGTTTCAATAGAGAATAAAATAAATTCAGAGATAGAAGAATATTTCTATGAAGTTTTAGGAGAATTTATAAAATAATAGCTAATATAAGATATTTTTAAAGCCATTCAGTTATGTTGAGTGGCTTTTTGTAGTGTACTTTTATTGACACCATGTCAAAAAAATGCTATAATATAGAAATGAAAATTGAATAAAGGTAGATTAAAAACATTTGAGTGTTCTAGCTAGACATTCAAGTGTCTAATAAATTCCCTCCACAATAGGGTAATATATGTGGCGTTATGACTGTATGTTGTGACGTAGGAGATTGTATGAAAAATTTAGTAGTTCATAATGGCGTGTTTCACGCTGATGACGCCTTCGCTGTGGCTGTTATTCAAATGGCTATTGGTGAAGTCGAAGTCGTGCGTACTCGCGATCAGGCCAAGATCGACCAAGCCGACTTCATTGTTGACGTCGGTGGAAAGTCGGATGGTGAGAAGTTTTTCGATCACCATCAGAAAGGCGGAGCTGGAACCCGTGAAAATGGGTTTCCGTTTGCCTCGGCTGGTCTCGTTTGGCGGAAGTTTGGCGCTGAAGTCTGTGGCTCGCAAGAGGTTGCAGACAAGGTGGATATGGACTTGATCCAATTCATCGATTCGGCCGACTGCGGCTTTGGGGTAAAACCCGATGCTCAGACCGCTTCTGACCTCGTCTCTTCCATGAATCCTGGGTGGTACGAAACCCCGGATTTCGATGGAGCCTTTCTGAAGGCTGTCGTGATGGCCACCTCCATCCTGGAGCGTGACATCGCCCGTGCTAAAGGCGAAGTTCTCGCCAAGTCCGAGGTCGAAGCTGCTCTCGTCAAACGTGAGAAGACTGAGATCCTTGTTCTGGAGCGCTTTGCTCCCTGGCATGAAACAGTCTTGAGCCTCGCTCCGGAAGTTCTCTATGTGGTCTTTCCGGCCGCTGGGGATGCTGGTCAATGGAACATTCAATGTGTTCCGGTCAGCAAGGAGTCCTTCGAAAAGAAGAAGGCTCTTCCTGCTGCTTGGGCTGGTAAGCGTGGCGCTGAGCTCGCGGCTGAAACCGGTATCTCTGATGCCGTTTTCTGTCATATCGGACTCTTCATCGCTGGCGCTGCCTCCAAGGCTGGTGTCGTAAAAATGGCCGAGCTTGCCGTTCTCTAGATCTCCAAGGTTTATAAGTAAGTCAAAACTTTCATAATTGACCAGGTAAAACTAAAAGCCCACCTGAAACAAAAGGGCTTTATTTTTTTGTTAAAATATAAACTTCCTCGAGCAGAGCGAGGTAAAATTTAGTCCTTTTATTCTTTTTTTATAAACACCACCCCCGGGAGTGGTTGGATTAACATCCTATATAATATAGGAACCATATAGGGATGGACTTAAATTGCTTTTTTTCTCACTTTTCATACTTTTTATTATATGGGGGAGGATGTTATTTCCCCATGTTTTCATATTTTCACAATTACTCGTCAATCGATGTATTATTAATGGTTTTAAGTTGAAAATTAAAAAAATAAAATGGGTAAAATTTGGCAAAAAACTAATTAGGTTTTTTGAGACAAGTAATATGATATATATAGGAACATTTAAGACAAAATTAGGAATAGTATAAACACTAAAAGGCGGAATAATTAAGTTCTCTTTTTTTGTTTGGCTAATTTTGGTATTATATTAAAATAACGTAATAAAATAATAAGAAAGATATGATGCCAGATATAGATATTAGTATGTTTGATAAGCCTATAAGTATTGAAAATTCAAAAGAAAGAATGTCTAAAGTCATAAGTGATGCTAAAAAAAATATGAGCGACACAAATATTCATCTTAATGAATTAAAAACAATATTTGAGGTTGACGATTTAGAGCATCTTGGATTTTTAGGAGTCACTTTTAAAAAAGCTATAAATATAATACAAGGGACTATTTTTTTATATGAATACATATCATCGTTTGATAATTTTGTTATTAGAGGCAAAAGTTTAACAGATTTAAAAGATTTGTTTGTAAAAGAAGAGTTATTGCATAAAGATTTTAGAAATATCACAAGATATAATTTGAGCGCTTCTTATTATAAAGATATTGGCATTACAAATAGAACTGATTTTAGATTAGATAAAATTAGAGCTATTACTCAAAGAATTAGTGATTGCTTATTCTATACTTTAGATAATTTTTATAGAGTAGTAAGAGAATCTTATATGTCAAATAACTTAACTAATAAATATTCTGACAATATTAAATACAAGCTAAGCTTTGATGTAGATTATAGCGCTTTAAGTCTAGAAAATGATGAAAGAATCATTATATCAAAAACTAAAAAAACCGACGCTCATACATTGTTAACTATATTATTTAAAGATCATTTAAGTACAAATAAAGAATGGAATTGCGATGAATTATGGGAAGCTTTTGGGAATGATATTATTGACTATAAAGGAGATGATGATCAATGGAGAAAATTTTATTATGCTGCTTACAAGATAAATGTAATATTAAAAAACCGTGGATTTGAAGAATTTATACATGCATCAAAAACGTCTTTGTTTATAAATAAAAATTATTTAAAATAAGCTAAAAAATATATAGAAACTAGTTTTTAAACTTTTAGAAACTATATAACTGATATTCTGTTATCAGTTATTTTTTTATTCCAAAAAACTAAAGATATAAATAATTAAGTTACCTTTTAAACCTCTATATTTCGTTTTTAAAGCCATTTTGTAATGAATTAGTGATATAACACATTTCATCAATAAAACTGCTAGATAAAGCAAAATATTACAATAATTTGCTGAATCAAATTGGGCCCAAATTGATTAATTTAATTATTAATCAATCCTTATTATGATTGACAATATAACAATAAAAATGAAAAGTGATTTTTTTAGTGTTGAAAGACCTGATAATTTCAGGCCTCATGCAGGTTTTTTTAATAATGATGGCAATGGATACTGTAACTGTCACTTAAATGATAAGAAAAAATCTACTTATGTAAAAATTCATTTAGAAAAAAAGGTTTCTGATAAATGTTTCGAAAAGAATATGTTTATATCATTCTCGTGTCAGAATATTCTATTTAAAAACAACTTAGATGAATTAGAAGAATATGACTTCGACTTAGTTATAACAAGATTATTAGATGAATTAAAGATATTGGGTATAGAAACAACTTGGGAATCAATAAAAAACTCAGAAGTTACAGAAATAGACATATCAAAAAACTTTATTATAAAAAACTATGATTGCCTTAGTGTTTTAAGTAATATGAAAAAAGTCGATATAAACTATATGGATTCTATGGAGAGAGATTATAGCAATGGAGGAAAAAGCTTATATTTTAGAAATGGAGAGCATGAAATATGTATATACGACAAAATATCACAAATGAAAAAGTACAATATACCAGAGAAACTAAGAAAAAAATATCCAAACATTTTAAGATTTGAGGTTAGACTAAAAAAAGTTGCTAAAGTTAGAAATATATTAAACATGAGTAAAGTTAAATTCGGAGATGTATTTAAAAAAAGTGTATGGAAGTATGTGATAGAACTGTATATGGGTAAAATAATATCAGATAAGAACCTATTTCTATTTGAAGAGTTTGATGCCAATGAAAAAGCTCTTAGAATACTAACCCTAAAAAAAGATATAACATTAGATGATCTTATATACACAATAGGCGTGAACGTGTTATGTAAGGATCAAGACGGATTAAAGACCTTCCTAAATACTATAGAGTCTTATTACCATGATTACAAAATAAAAGAATTAAAAAAGTTTCTATTCTTCTTTTCAGATTTTAATAACATAACATATCAATACAACTTCATAAAAGATATAAAGAAACAACTAAAAGAGTTCAAGAGTTTAAGACTTATCAATGTGGAGAGTAATACAAATAGAAGAACAAGAAGTAGAAAAGAAACAAAAGAAAAAGAATGTGTAGATAGTACCAAAGATACAAATGACATAAATAATATAAAGACAAAAGAACACACAGAGAGTAAAAAGAATACAAATGGCATAGAGAGAAAAAAGATAATAAATAGTAATAGAAGAAGCGAGGCGAGCAAAAATGGCAAAAAGAATATAGGAGGGACAAAGAAATGATATCGGAAGTTAATTTAAAAAAGTTTATAGATATTTATGAGCAAAAATATTCTATTAAACTTGAAAACCAAGAGGCTTTTGAATTATTTTCTGGAATGGTAAATTTAGTAGAAATAGCTTATCTTACAAAGCGTATTAACAAAAACAGTTAAATACGGTAGAATTTAAATGTTAACCCAACTTAATATTACTCAACAAAAAGAGACTTTTATTAGTCTGTATTTATTGTCGTCTATATTGGACAGTTCTGCCGATAATTCCTTTTGTTGGGAAAAGTTGGGTTAACCAGGACTGTCTTTTTAGTTTTAATAATAAAAAAATATGGAAAATCAAAAATATATAATTTATTGTAGAAAATCTTCTGAATCTGATGAAAGACAAACATTATCAATAGAGTCTCAGAAAAAAGGAATGGAAGAGCTTTCTAATAAGATGAATTTAAAAGTTATAAATACTTTGTGTGAGTCAAAAAGTGCTTATGTTACTGGAAGGGAAAAATTTTCAGAAATGATTAAAAGTATAGAATCTGGAAAGTGTAATGCAATATTAACTTGGCATTTAACAAGACTTGCTAGAAATTCTGTTGATGGCGGGATAATTGTAAACCTTATGGATAGAGGTTTGCTAGATAAAATCATAACTCATGATGGCGTATTTCATAATACAACAAATGATAAATTTATGATGCAAATGCATTTTGCAATGTCTAAAAAGTCTTCTGATGATACTAGTGATTTTGTTAAGAGAGATATAAAGGCTAAACTTGACAAAGGAGAATACCCTGACGGTGTTCCACTTGGTTATTTAAATATAGATAGAGAAGGAAAAATAGCCGGTAAACAATATTCATTTGAAAAGCAATCAGAATTAGAAAAATTAAATAGAAAATTAAAAAGAGTAGAGCCAGATCCATTATTTAGTCCTATTATGAAACAAGTGTTTGATCTTGCTTCTACCGGTTCTTATACTATAGATGCTTTATCAAAAATTACCTATGAAGGTGGTGTCGTTGGCAAGAGATCGCAAAAAAGAATTGCTAAGTCAACATTAGAAAGAAATCTTACTAATCCCTTTTTTTATGGTGCTATTAGATGGAAGGGTGAAATAATTGAACCAGAAATTTTACCCGAAGAAACAAGGCATGAGCCTTTAATAACTAGAGAATTATTTTATCGAGTTCAAGAAGTTATAGGCTCTAGATACAAAGCAAAAGGTAGTAAAAATTATTATATTTATACTAATCATATTATTTGTGGAATTTGCGGTAGCAATATATCCGGCTTGAGGTCAAAGGGTCATAATTATTATAGATGTATGAAGTGTAAAGGTGTTTCTTATATGGAAGAAACCAAGCTAGAAGAACAGTTATTTGGTATAATGGATGATCTATCTATAGAAAAAGAATTTTTACAGATTGCAGTTGATGAAATTAATCTTGCAAATGAAAAAGAAATTTTACAAAGGGATTCTGTAATAAAACAACAAGAGAGTAGTTTAAAAAATTGTAAGATAAGATTAGATAATTTATTGAGAATGAAAATATCTCCACAAAATTTAAACGGAGAATTGTTGTCAGATGAAGAATATTTATTACAAAAAAAAGAGTTATCTAATCAAAAGATGTTATTAGAAAGTAAGACAAAAATTGTAGAAGGTCAAAATGCTATATGGTCTGATAGTTGTAGAGATTATTTTAACTTTATAACAAACTTAAAAGAAAATTTTAGATATGCAAAACCAGAAAAAAGAAGAGAGGCTTTCCAATATATTTGTACGGATTCCATTATAACCAACGGAATTTTGCGAATGGAAGTCAATAATCCTAATAAGAAGGTTTTATTGTTTAATGTTAAAAAAGCATCCACTATAACCGATAATAATTCGCTAGAATCAGACAAGAAAGAAACAAAAAATGACTCCGAAGAGGCATTATTTTCACTATGGCGGTCTCAACGGGACTCGAACCCGTGGTCTCCTCCGTGACAGGGAGGCGTGTTAACCAGCTACACCATGAGACCTAAATTTTCAATAAGTATAGAATATCATAACTTTTTTAACATTTCAAGCCCTTTTTAATTGTGCTATACTTTAATTATGAAAAGATTTGTTGATTTAAAACCAAAAAAAGAAAGTAAAATCAATTTCAATTTTAGTATAAATTGGGAAAGGTTACTTAGAGTAACAATAAGAGTTTTTTTATTGGTACTTATTATTTATGCAGTTCTTTATATTAAATATAGATTTGATTTGAATAATTATTTTATTAAAAACTTCTAATGAAAAAAATTCATAGATTTTTTTATAATTTTAAAGTTGTTGACGATATTGTTAATATTGATGATTTTGAAATTGTAAATCAAATAAAAAATGTTTTAAAATTGGAAATAGGTGAAAAACTTATTTTATTTTTTGATGGAAAAGAAATTCTTTGTTCTATTGATTGTATTAATAAAAAATTTATTAATTGTAATGTTTTAGAAAATAAAAAAGCTGTTTTATCTAAAAACGATATTGTTTTATATTGTGCGATTTTAAAAAAAGATAATTTTGAATTAATTGTACAAAAAGTTTCTGAGGTTGGTGTTTCTAAAATAGTTCCTATTATTACCGAGAGAACCATAAAAACAAATTTGAATATTGAAAGATTAAATAAAATAGCTAAAGAAGCTTGTGAACAAGCTGAAAGAAGTGATATTGTTATTATTTCTGATATAAAAAAATTTAAAGATTGTTTAAAAACAGAAGAAGCTTTAAATTTTTTGTTTGATTTTTCTGGTGAAGAATTTAATGATTTAAAAATAAATAAAAAAAATAAATCAATTGCTTTATTTATTGGGCCAGAAGGTGGTTTTACTGATAAAGAGGTTAAATTAGCTAAAGATAATGATTTTATTATTGCTAGACTTGGAAAGAATGTTTTAAGAGGAGAAACTGCAGCTATAATTGCTAGTTATTTGTTGATAAATTAAAATGAATAAATATAATTATAAATTTAATAATGTAGGTTTTAATTATTATCTTCGTGATGATGTTGATTTTTCTGTGTTTACAGAAATTTTTAAATTATTAGAATATAAATCATCTGTTGATGTTATAAAAAACGCTATAAATCCTATAATTGATATTGGTGCCCATGCTGGGTTTTTTTCTATTTTTGCTAATTGTCTAAATAATGATGTAAAAATATATTCTATCGAACCAGAGAAAAATAATTTTGAATTATTAAATAAACATAAAGAAGAAAATAAAGTTATAAATATAAAAACTTTTAAATGCGCCATAGGAAAAGAAACTAGAGATGGAGAGCTGATTATAAAAGAAGATAGTATTAATCATAAAATAAAAAAAGGCGAAAAACTAAAAACTAAAAAAAGAGAAAAAGAGGAAGGAATTTTTCAGGATGTTAGAATATTTTCTTTGAAGGATTTTTTTGATGAGAATAAAATAAAAAAAGTTTCATTAATAAAAATGGATATAGAGGGTGGAGAATATGATATTATTGAAAATTTAGATAATGATGATTTTTCTAAAATTGGTGCTTTTGTTTTGGAAACACATGATTCTAAAACAAAAAATAGAAAATGTTTAGAAGAAATATTGAGAGAAAATGGGTTTTCTGTTCAGACTTTTCCTTCTAAGTTTGATAAGGATTTGGGATTTATTTTTGCTATTAATAAAAGAATAATATAATATTGTTATTATTAAATTAATTTTTAAATTTTTATTATGTCAGGACATTCAAAATGGGCTACAACTCATCGTCAAAAAGCTGTTGCTGATGCTAAAAGATCATCTATTTTTACTAAATTATCAAGACTTATTACCGTTGCTGCTCGTGAAAAAGGTAGTGATATTAATACAAACTTTGCTCTTCGTATGTTTGTCGAAAAGGCTCGTGATTCTTCTATGCCTAAAGACAATATTGATAAAGCTATAAAAAAGGGTACGGGTGAATTAGAAGGAGAGGCTTTTGAAGAGCTTGTTTATGAGGCTATTGGTCCTTTTAGTACTCAGTTTGTTGTTAAATGTTTGACTGATAGTAGAAATAGAACAGCTGGTAATATTAGACATTTATTTTCTAAAGCTGGTGGCGTTATGTCTCCTGTGGCTTGGAATTTTGATCAAAAAGGTGTTATAGAAGTTTTTAATGATCAATTATTAGCTTTTAATTTTGATGATTTAGAACTAGAATTAATTGAGAATGGTGCTAGTGATATTCAAAAAGATGAAGATAGAATTATTGTTTACTGTGAATCTTCTGATTTGCAAAAATTAAAGAAATTTTTTGATGAAAAAAATATAAAGACAGAATCAGCTGAAATTAAGTATGTTCCAAAAGATGTTTTAGAGCTTAATGATGAACAGACAAGATCTATAGAGAAGTTGGTTGATGAAATAGATTCTGATGAAGATATAGTAGAATGGTGGGGTAATTTTTAATCCCACTGTTTTTTTTGTGGATAAAGTTTTTCACAGAGCGCGTGAAATAATAAATTGCTAATTATAGATAAAAAATATTGGCTAAAGTAAGATTAAAAAACAAAAACAAAAAACAAAAAACAAAAAACTACTGCTAGTTTTAGTGAAATAACTGTTAATTAAGTGTTGATTAGTTATTGATAAGTTTTTAAAAAATATTAATAAAGTGTTATAATTTCTTTACAAGAGTTTAAAGAATTGTTTAAAAGTTGATTTTTTAAATTTTTTAAATTTTTTAATTTTTAATTTTAACTTATGTCTGTTTCAAAGATTCAAAAAAGAAATGGCGCTATTGTTGATTTTGATCTTTCAAAGATTGAAAACGCTATTTTTTCTGCTGCTAAAGCCGTAGGGGGGGAAGATTTTGATATGGCTAAGAAGATTGCTTCTGACGTTTTTAATCAAATTTCAGAACAATTTAAAGATACCATTCCTACTGTTGAACAAGTTCAAGATTGTGTTGAAAAGGAATTAATTGAACAAGGACATGCTAGTACAAGTAAGTCGTATATTCTTTACAGACAACAAAGATCTACTCAAAGACAAGATAAAAATATTGTTATCGAAGTTCAAAATACAATGAATGAATATCTTGAAAAATTAGATTGGAGAATTAATGCCAATTCAAATCAAGGATATTCTTTAGGTGGAATGATTTTAAATACTTCTGGAAAAGTTACTGCAAATTATTGGTTATCTTATATTTATTCAAAAGAAATTGGTGAAGCTCATAGAAATGGTGATTATCATATTCATGATCTTGATATGTTCTCTGGATACTGTGCTGGTTGGAGTTTGAGAGCTTTACTTGAAGAAGGTTTTGGTGGTGTTGATAATAAAATTGGATCAAATCCTCCTAAACATTTATCTTCTGCTGTTGCTCAAATGATAAACTTTTTAGGTACATTACAAAATGAATGGGCTGGTGCTCAAGCTTTCTCAAGTTTTGATACTTATCTTGCTCCTTTTGTAAAAAAATATGAAGAAGAAGTAAGACAAGAATTTATCGATAACGGTATTACATTTCCATCAGAAAAAATTAAAGAAAATTTTGTAGCTCAAAAAGTTTATAAAAATGTTTATCAATCTGTTCAATCATTTGTTTTTAATTCTAACATTCCTTCTCGTTGGGGAACTCAAACTCCATTTACAAATATTACAATGGATTGGAAATGCCCAGAAGATTTAAAACCTAAAAGATTAAAACTTGGTGGAGAATTTTATAAATATACTTTTGGAGAATTACAACATGAAATAGATCTTGTAAATCAAGCCTTTATAGAGGTTATGACTAAAGGTGATCCGAATGGTAGAACTTTTACTTTCCCAATTCCTACTTACAATATTACAAAAGATTTTGACTGGGAGGATAAAAAAACATTGCCATTATTCGAAATGACAGCTAAATATGGTGTTCCTTATTTCCAAAATTTCATTAATTCTGATTTAAATCCTAGCGATGTTAGATCTATGTGTTGTAGATTACAATTAGATCTTAAAGAACTTAGAAAAAGAGGTGGTGGACTTTTTGGATCTGCTGAAATGACTGGCTCAATTGGTGTTGTTACTATAAATGCTGCAAGACTTGGGTATTTATATAAAGGTGATAAGGAAGGATATTTTAAGAGATTGGATTATTTAATGGAACTTGCAAAAATGTCTCTTGAAATCAAGAGAAAAGAAGTTCAAAAATGGATTGATAGAGGATTATTTCCTTTTACAAAAAGATGGCTTGGTAAATTAAACAATCATTTTTCTACAATTGGTATTAATGGTCTTAATGAATCAATTAGAAATTTTACAAACGATAAAGATAATATAGTAAGTGAGGTTGGTTATGCTTTTGCAAAAGAAATTCTTGATCATATCAGAGAAAAATTAGTTATTTATCAAGAAGAGACTGGTAATCTATATAATTTAGAAGCTACTCCAGCGGAGGGAACTACATATAGATTTGCGAAAGAAGATAAGAAAAAATTCCCAGATATTTTACAAGCTGGAACGGTTGAGGCCCCTTATTATACAAATTCTTCTCAACTTCCTGTTGGATATACTGATGATGTTTTTGAAGCTTTAAAACATCAAAATGAGTTACAAACTAAGTATACTGGTGGAACAGTTTTCCATTGTTATATGAGTGAAAGAATTTCTAGTCCTGAAGTTTGCCGTGATCTTGTTAGAAAAGCTTTGACTCAGTTTAAAATTCCTTACATAACAATAACTCCTACTTTCTCTATTTGTCCTAAACATGGATACTTAGCTGGTGAGTATGATTTTTGTCCTAAATGTGATGAAGAGAATGGTTATAATGATTGTTGTAGATTCGATGAAGCGTTTAGAGAAAAGCATAGAAGTCTAGACGCTAGTAAATAGCGTAACGTTGGTTTCACAATTTTTAATAAAACATGGAATCGTGTATATTAGCCAAAAAAAACAATCATTTTTTCGCTAACATTTCCTGTGTATAAATTAAATTTTATTCTAATATTAGATAAAAATATAGCAATAAAATTTGTTAATAAATTGTGGATAGAATGTTATAATGTTGTTATGAAATTGTTAAAGACGAGTGGCCAATCGTCTATGCTTTTAGGAGGTGATTTTGGAGGGTTAATTAAAAATTAATTATAAAAAAAAATGGGTGAACAAAATATTCAAAGACAAAAATGTGAAGTTTGGACAAGAGTAATGGGTTATCATAGACCAATGTCACACTTTAATATTGGTAAAAAGTCTGAGTTTATTTCTAGAACTACATTTAACGAAGCTGTTTCTACATCTAATAGTTGTTTCTGTGAAGAATATTCAAAATAAAATAATTTAAATAAAACGGTGCAATTTAGTTTTTACTTATTGTGCCGTTTTATTTTTTAGTGTAAAAATAATTAGTAAATTAAGAATTTAAGAATTTAAAAATATGTATTATATTTTATTTACAACAACGACTTGTATCAAATGTCCGTCTTTTAAAAAAATTATTTTTGAAAATATCAAATTTGAAGGTAATGTTTTAAATGAACAGTCGCCAGATTTTATGGAGTTTGCTGGTCGTTTTAATGTTGCTTCTGCTCCAACTTTTATTGTTTTTGAAAACGAAAATTTAGAGAAAGAATTATTTAGAACAAGTGAGGAATATGAATTGGTGGATTATTTAAAAAAATAATTTATGTTAATTTCTGGCGTTCAAAAATTTACTATTCTTGATTATCCGGGTAAGGTTGCTTGTATGGCATTTACTCCTTTTTGCAATTTTCGTTGTGGATATTGTCATAATAGTGAATTTGTTTTACCAGAAAAAATAGAACAAATTAAAGACAGTTTTATTCCTGAAGAAATATTTTTTAATTTTCTTAAAGAAAGAGTTGGATTTATAGATGGTGTTGTTGTTTCTGGTGGAGAGCCAACACTTCAAAGTGATTTAGAAAGTTTTATTTTTAAAATTAAAGAATTAGGATTCCTTGTTAAGCTTGATACTAATGGTTCTGATTTTAAAGTTATAAAAAATTTGATTGAAAACAATTTAATAGATTTTATTGCTATGGATGTAAAATGTCCAATTGATAGATATATTGAATTTTCTGCTGATAAAGAAAAGAATATTTTAACATTACAGGAGAATATTTTGAAATCTATAGATTTAATTATGAGTTCTGGGATTGATTATGAATTTAGAACTACGGTTGCTAAAAGTTTTTTATCAAAGGAAGAAATTATTAAAATTGGAGAGATGATTAAGGGCGCTAAAAAATATGCATTACAGAATTTTAGAAAAGGGGAAACAGTATTAGATCAAAATTTTAATAATAGTATTAATTATGGTCCACAAGAGTTTGAAGAAATTTCTGAGATTTTAAAAAAAGATTTTGGTATTGGATTAGTTGAATTGAGAAAATAAATAA
>Ga0302292_1000082_pt1 | contig 66333 bp, 50 predicted proteins | sample III_Fen_N2_1_FD_194553 | JGI IMG/M metagenome (GOLD analysis project Ga0302292, IMG submission 194553) | Peat permafrost microbial communities from Stordalen Mire near Abisko, Sweden - III_Fen_N2_1 | ecosystem: Environmental > Terrestrial > Soil > Wetlands > Permafrost | place: Sweden: Abisko...
ACGCTTGATATGGAAAAGCTCGCCGAACTTAAAGCTGCGATTCGCGATTCGCTCCGTGAAGAAGGCATCCAGCATGCCACTATCGAATTCGAAACCGCCGACGAACGCTGTATTTTTGAAAAATGCTGTGAATAAAAAAAATAGTTTCTCCCATTAGGAAGAAACTATTTTTTATTGGTACGCTGAATGAGATTCGAACTCACACGCCGTAACCGGCACTACCCCCTCAAAGTAGCATGTCTACCAATTCCACCATCAGCGCATGTATTCTAAAAAAATGAGGGCAAAAAAAACGATGGTACCCAAAGGGGGACTCGAACCCCCACAACCTTACGGCCACTAGTCCCTGAAACTAGCGTGTCTACCAATTCCACCATTTGGGCAATTAATAAAAGCAACTTTAGAGAAAAAAAGCGAAACACGCACGTTTCGCTATTCATTCAGTGAGCGAAAAACGGGACTTCCCGATAAATCGGGATAAACTTCTCGTCCCAATTAAATTTTCGCGATGTTTGGAGCGAAAAACGGGACTCGAACCCGCGACCCCGACCTTGGCAAGGTCGTGCTCTACCAACTGAGCTATTTTCGCAATATGTATTTGTTGTTGGCATCACTTTGCCAAGCATGCAATTTTTCAATTGCGGTGCAAAGATAGTGCGTTTTTGATAATTTGCAAATACCTGAAGTAAAAAAATCTCTGTTTTTTGTCATTTCACCGTAACACACCGCTGTAATATTCAACCCAACAAGCAATTGAGCTTGTCAAAAACTAACAAAAACTAAATTCAAATTGCAATCAGACGAATAATTGCATCGTTTATTGTAATTTTGCACCCCAAAATAACATGCTCAACATGGACGAACTGAACAAAGCAGACAAAAAGATACTTCAAACCATTCAAAATAAATTCAAAAAGGCAATCAATGATTATCGGTTGATTGACGATAATGATCACATTCTGATTGGGCTTTCGGGAGGAAAAGATTCGTTGGCGTTGGTTGAATTGCTGGGCGAACGTATGAAAATTTTCGTTCCACACTTCAAAGTCACAGCCGTTCATATTTCTGTAGAGAACATCCCATACCAATCAAATTTAGCCTATTTGAAAGAACATTGCGATCAATTCGGCATTCCATTCGTACACCATACAACTCGTTTCGACGATACTACCGACACGCGTAAGTCAACCTGTTTCCTCTGTTCGTGGCATCGTCGCAAAACTCTGTTTGAAGTAGCAAGAAACCTGGGTTGTAATAAACTGGCTCTGGGTCATCATTTGGATGATATGACTGAAACTTTGCTCCTCAACTTATTCTACCAGGGCTCATTTGGCACCATGCCACCAAAACTAAGAATGAATAAATTCGATATGACCATCATTCGCCCATTAGCATTGATTTCGGAGAAAGAAATGAAAGAAATGGAACGAATTGAGACTTATCAAAAACAGATCAAAAATTGTCCATACGAAAAAGATTCATCCCGGCGTGATGCAAAAAATCTGATTACAGAGCTGGAAAAATGGAATCCCGATGTGCGCCAAAGCATTTGGGCGGCTATGAAAAATATAAAAATGGAATATCTTCCAAAGAAAGTAAAATAGTGATTGAAAATTTATTTTTTTATTTATGAAAGAATTTATCACCATAAGCCTGTTAATTGTATCGAATATATTTATGACCTTTGCCTGGTACGGCCATCTAAAAATGAGAGAATTCAAATGGTTTGAGTCACTCCCACTGGTAGTAGTCATTCTTATAAGTTGGGGTATTGCTCTGTTCGAATACTTTTTTCAGGTACCAGCCAATCGTATCGGGTTTAATGAAAATGGTGGTCCTTTTTCATTAATACAGCTCAAAGTTATTCAAGAAGTTATTACATTAGTGGTATTCACCGTATTTTCTTTATTAGCATTTAAAAATGAGACATTTCGATGGAACCATGCTATAGGATTCCTGTTCTTAATCCTTGCTGTGTATTTTATTTTCAAAAAATAGATAAATCTTACTTTTATTAACTAATAATTAGGTTTGAAATACTGAGACTAACTTGACAACCCTTTTTTTTCTTATCTTTGCAATCTAAAGAAATTCACACATGAGAACGTCAACGAAATGGTTTGCTGTATTTATTGGGATATTATTATCTTCAATAAATTTGTATGCTGTTCCGGCCACGCCGTACCCTGTTAAGATTACGCAACCTGACGGAACAGAATTAACCGTACGTTTGCGTGGAGATGAGTTCTTTAAATACAAAACCACGATCGATGGCTACACTTTGACTCCGGATGTAAATGGAATTCTCACCTATGCTCAACAAGATGCCAGTGGTAATTTGATTACAACAAATATAAAAGCTAACGAAATAGCTAATCGAACTGCAGCAGAGATACAGTTTATTAAAAAGCTCACGCCTAATCTTAGTTTTGAAAAGCAAAATTTAATCAGACGTGCGCAACGTGCAGCAGCTGTTACTTCGTCCACCACTTTTCAAAGAAATTATCCTGTAGTCGGAACTCCAAAATCATTGGTAATTTTAGTCAATTTCAGTGATAAGAGCTTTGTAACAAGCACACCTTCCACGTCATTCACCAATTTGCTAAATCAATCCGGATATAGTACCAATGGTGGCACCGGCTCTGCAAAAGATTATTTCAGAGATAACTCCGCAGGAGTTTTCAATCCTCAATTTGATGTGGTAGGTCCATTTACATTGCCTAATTCTATTGCTTATTACGGAGGAAATGATTCATCCGGAAATGATACAAATCCCCGACAAATGGTTATTGACGCATGTACAAAGGCATCACTCAACGGCGTAGATTTTTCTCAGTATGATACCGATGGTGATGGCATAGTGGATAATGTATTTATATATTATGCCGGTTATAATGAGGCTGAGGGCGGTCCTGCTAACACAGTTTGGCCTCATCGTTGGACATTAGCTGATTACAATACTACATTTAATGGTAAGATTATATATGATTATGCCTGTACATCTGAATTGAAAGGAAATTCAGGTTCGAATATGTGTGGAATTGGAACTTTTTGTCACGAATTTGGACATGTTCTTGGATTAGATGACATGTATAATACCAACGGAGATTATTCATACAATACATTATCCTATTGGGATATAATGGATTCCGGTCCGTATTTAAACTCCGGACGTACACCACCGGCCTATTCAGCTTATGAACGGTTTTACTTAAACTGGTTGATTCCAGCAGAGCTAAAGAAAGCGCAAAACATAACACTGGATACACTTACAACCAGTAATCAGGCCTATATTATCACTCAAAATGGGAATTCAAATTTAAACGGAGAAAATCCATCACCGGTTGAATTCTTCACCCTGGAAAACCGGCAAAAAAAAGGATGGGATGCTTTTTTACCAGGTCATGGTCTGTTGATTACACATATTCTTTTCAACTCTACTACCTGGGATGATAATACTCCGAATAACACCGCTTCGGCTATGGGAGTTGATATTGTTGAAGCCGATGGAATTGCCTCAGATGCCACTTTATCTGGAGACCCTTATCCCGGAACTTCAAACGTAACATCATATTCCCCAACTTTACGCTCTGGTATAAATATCAGTAAGCCATTAACCTATATCTCTGAAAAAAACGGCATAATAAAATTTCGATTTATAGGTGGTGGAAACCTGCCTACCATTAACACTATTGGAAACCTAAGTACGTTTAAAACAGTACAGGGCACCCCTTCAGATACAAAAACTATTTCGGTAAGTGGAGTTAATTTAATTTCTGATATTAATCTGACTTTCAAAACAAACAACCATTTTGAGATGAAGAAAGAAACAGATGCAGAAACAGCCTGGTCTAAAACCATCACTTTAGCCCGAAATCCGGCTGATTCAACAGTTGGAAAAACAAATATTCAAATTCGATATAATCCTACTGTACCTTCATATGCAGATACGCATAAAGACACATTATTGTTACAATCAACAAATGCTGACCCGGACATAGTGCCTATGAGCGGAATTTCAACCCGTCCGGTATATGTGGTACCACCCGTTGCCACTGATGCAACTGATATCACCATTGCCAGCTTTGTTGCAAACTGGAATTCTGTGTTCGATGCAAGCGGCTACTATTTAACTGTATACAACATGTCGGATGGTGAATCAAAACTAACACAAGGCTTCAACAACGGACTAACACCTCCTGCAAACTGGACTATCACAGCTACAGCTATTTCATCCTCTACACTTTATAGCGGAGATTCTATTCCTTCTATTGAATTCAAAAATACAGGTGAATTAATTCAGACAGAACAATATCTGTTACCTGTCAACACTTTATCATTTTATATAAGATCATTGGCAGGCATAAACGGGTATTTACAAGTAGATGCATGGAACGGTACAATTTGGACTAAAATTGATTCTATTCCGATAACAAGTTCGCTTAACACTACTGAAACTTATACTTTCAGTACAAGCAGTAACTACAATCAATTTCGCTTAACTTATACAAAAGTGGCAGGATATATTGTGGTAGATGATGTTGCAGTAGGTTTCTCTCAGAAACTGGAATACAATGTTCGCGACAAATGGTTAACGTCAACCTCAGATGCACTGATTAATCTGATTTCAAACAGAGACTATTATTACAAAGTAAAGGCCAGTGATAAAACATTAAATACCGACAACAGTATTAAGTACGAGAATATCACTAACTTTTCCAATTTAATTCACGTAAAAACTTTTCAGGACAGGTCAAATGCAAAAACCTTGATTGCAGTTGCCGACAGCGTTTATGTGGATAATAATGGAACTGTAAATGTGTATATTCCTTCCACTGATGTAGTTATAAATGTATATAATACTATTGGACAATTAATTCGCACAATCAAAAATCCAGCTTCAAATAAAATAGAAATAAGCGGATTAGCTCGGAATCACATCTATATTATTCAAGCTGGTGGTAGGGTTACCAAAGTCGTTTTATAAAGGATTTTTCCTTTCCAAATAATCTTGCTTTCCGTCTATTGACTATCCAGCCGAATGACGGAAAGTTTTTTTTGTAAAACAAACAAACTAATTGAAATAAATAAAATTGTAATGTTATCAGTTGATGCTCTCACCGTCGAATTTGGCGGACAAACACTATTTTCAGACATATCCTTCGTAATTAACGAGAAAGACAGGATTGCTCTTATGGGCAAAAATGGAGCAGGAAAGTCTACGCTGCTCAAAATATTAGCCGGAGTTCGGGAACCATCACGCGGTTCGGTTTCCTACCCGAAAGGAATGATAGTAGCTTATTTGCCACAACATTTATTGCTGGAAGATAACCGAACAGTTTTTGAGGAGACTGCGACTGCTTTTTCTGAAATAAATGAAATGGGCAAGCAAATTGAAGCAATGAACGAAGAGCTTAGTACACGCACCGATTATGAATCGGACAGCTACATGGAGCTTATCGAACAAGTGTCTGCTCTAAGTGAACAATTCTACAGTATTGAAGAAATAAACTACGATGCCGATATTGAAAAAACGTTATTAGGACTCGGCTTTTCGCGTGATGATTTTAACCGCAACACCTCAGAATTTAGTGGTGGCTGGCGTATGCGTATTGAACTGGCTAAAATCTTGCTTCGCAGACCGGATGTCATTTTACTTGATGAGCCAACCAATCATCTTGATATTGAATCTATTCAATGGCTTGAAGATTTTTTAATAAATTCTGCAAAAGCAGTAGTTGTTATTTCGCACGACCGGGCCTTTGTTGACAACATCACTACACGCACTATCGAAGTCACCATGGGACGTATCTACGACTACAAAGCCAAATACTCACATTATCTTGAGTTACGCAAAGAACGCCGTGAGCAACAGCAAAAACAGTTTGAAGAGCAACAAAAAATGATTGCTGAAAACATGGATTTTATTGAACGCTTCAAAGGCACGTACTCTAAAACCAATCAGGTACAATCACGCGTAAAGATGTTGGAAAAACTACAAATTTTAGAAGTAGACGAAGAAGATTCATCTGCTTTACGACTCAAATTTCCGCCTTCTCCACGATCCGGCAATTACCCTGTATCAGCTGAGAATGTAGGGAAAAGTTATGATTCAAAACGTATATTTGCTAATGCGAACTTTATGATTGAACGTGGAGAGAAAATTGCTTTTGTAGGTAAAAACGGAGAGGGAAAATCGACTCTTGTAAAAGCAATCATGCGTGAAATTGAACATGAAGGCACACTTACACTGGGTCATAACGTCAAAATCGGTTACTTTGCTCAAAACCAGGCCTCATTATTGGATGAGAATCTTACAGTTTTTCAGACGATTGATGACGTGGCAGTGGGTGATATTCGCAATAAAATCAAAGATTTACTTGGAGCATTTATGTTTGGAGGAGATAATTCTCTCAAAAAAGTAAAGGTACTTTCTGGAGGTGAGCGTCAACGACTATCAATGATTAAATTGCTGCTCGAACCGGTTAATTTATTGATTCTCGACGAGCCGACAAATCACCTTGATATGAAAACGAAAGATATTTTAAAACAAGCTTTAGTTGATTTTAACGGAACACTTATTGTTGTTTCCCACGACCGTGATTTTCTGGATGGATTAGTTACCAAAGTATACGAATTCGGGAATCAGAAAGTAACGGAACATCTGGAGGATATTTACGGATTCCTTGCCAAAAAGAAAATGGAAAATTTGCGTGAAATAGAACGAAAAAACTAATACTCGATTCATAAAGCATTGTTGAACAACATGCTTATAACCAAAAAGAGTCAACTGCAATTGCAGTTGACTCTTTTTGGTTATGTTATAATTACTATTTCTCTTTAACAACGGTTTCCATCATACATTCCGTTAATTCAGAATCATATGCTGAGAATGGAGAATTTTTACTTTTAAATTCAGGCACTAATTCTTTCATTGCTTTTATTGTGCATTCAATCTTCACCTTATTCGAGAAATCAATCATCATTTGCACTGCACTCAACACTTTATCAAACTCATATTGACGTACACTAGCAATCGTAATTTTCTCGTGTTCTGTCGGAATTGTTGTTTCTTTATCATTCAGTAACTCTTCGAACAACTTCTCACCCGGACGTAATCCAATAAATTCTATATTAATATCCTTGTTAGGAATAAATCCGGCCAACTCAATCATTCGTTTTGCCAAATCCACAATCTTAACCGGACTTCCCATATCAAAGACATAAATTTCACCGGTTTTACCAAATGAAGCAGCTTCTAATACTAATCTACAAGCTTCAGGAATGGTCATGAAATAACGGATTATATCAGGGTGAGTAACCGTAACAGGTCCACCTTTTTCAATTTGTTCTTTAAAATATGGAATCACAGAACCGTTTGAACCAAGTACGTTTCCAAAACGAGTGGTTACAAAATTAACACTGCCTCCTTTTTTCTGAGTTTCTTTTGCAAGAGCCTGAACATAAATTTCAGCAATTCGTTTGGATGCACCCATCACATTCGTTGGATTTACAGCTTTATCTGTAGAAATCATAACAAAGCTATCCACATTATAGCGAACTGCGTAATTGCTAAGATTCATAGTTCCTAACACATTGACCAAAACAGCTTCGCAAGGATTTTCTTCCATCAAGGGAACATGCTTATAAGCAGCAGCATGATATACAATCTGAGGATGATACTTCCTGAAAACAAAATCCAACCGGTTCTCACTCCGAACATCACCAATTATAGGAACAAATTTAAGTTCAGGATAATTTCTCTCCATTTCCATTCTTAGATTATGAAGAGGAGTTTCAGCAACATCAAACACCAATAATAATTTAGGTTTAAATTGTGCCAACTGTCTCACTATTTCACTCCCTATTGACCCTGCAGCACCTGTTATCAAAATTACTTTATCATGTGTCTGCAACTCAATTTTATCCATATCTATCATTATCTCATCCCGTCCCAGTAAATCTTCAAACTGTATGGGTTTCATCTGATAACGAACCTTATTATTCGAATCCAAACCCTCGAAAGGAGGTGAAACAAGTATGGATATACCCATCTCAATACATTGGGAAATAAAAGTCTGTTCGTTTCTGACAGTTTTATAATCAGGGAAAATAATGGTATTTACTTCGTTCTTTCGTAGAAACCAGTCCAGTTTATCTTCGTACAGCGAATGAACAGGTAATCCATGTATGCGGGTTTTTTTTGCATTTTTATTACGAGTTACAAAACCCTGTACCTGGTGCTGATTAGCCGCACTTTTATTAAGCCATTGAGCGAGTGCTATACTATGCATATCTATCTCATAAATCAACGACTTATTACGTACCTCGGTCGTATAGTTAACTGTATAATTATAAATAAGTACAATGCAATATCTCAGAAAGAGTAGCATAACCAGACTGATTAGAAATACGTTTTGTACAAAGAAATAACGATAATCAAACGAATATCCAAGCGTCAAAATAAAGACATACAGAACACAGCACGAAATAAAAAGTGAAACGAAAAGACGCCACATTTCAATCAGGCTCGAATGTCGTATCAACCCCCTGTAGGGTTTTAAGATATAAAACGTTACCGTAGTGCTGAAAATAAAAATTATACCCGCCAACAAGAGTTTAGAGCTGGTAATATCCATATCAGAATTTCGTATTTGTATATAAGTTGCAATACTATATCCAACAATACAAACTATTAAATCAATTTCAAACACAATCCACCTATTAATCAATGATGTTCTCATTATTAATTTAAAGAGTGATCGCATTTTTTTCTGAATTTGTTCCATTAAGTTATTCGGTTAAGAAATCAAAAATAATAAGTTTTAAAGCTATTGTAAAAAAACAGTTAGAGAATATCTCCTGCATCCAACGATTGATATGGACCCTCTTTGACTTCAAAGATAACCGTACCGGATGCTAAAACTTCCATTGTATGGAACTGACCTGCCGGTATATCCACACCGTACTTCCCCTCGTTACAATCTAAAACCACCGAATCAATTAATTCTCTGGCTTCATTATAAAATTTCACCCGCAAACTTCCACGTAGTAAAAAATAGGTTTCCGGAGTATGAAGATGACGATGAATAGGCAATACAGTTCCCGGTTCTAAAGCGTTGAGCAGTCGTTGTACCTTTGCATCCAATCTTTCATGTAAATTATAATTCATACGTAAACGCGGACTTAACACTGCCTGTCCGCTAACATCATCCAAAAGCTTAGAATCTATAATTTCCATGTATAAATAATGGTTTTAAAAGTTCACCTGAAACTCACAATTAGCAGAATTCTTTGTTGCAAAACTATGTTTTAAATGCTCATTCCATAAGTCTAAAGGTTATGTAAATAGAAAAATCTCTTTTTAAAAAGAGTATAAACAAATGATAACAAAATAATTACAACAAACAAATAATAGTACGAATGTAATTTAAAAATAAACAGACCAACAATAACCATTGCCTGTAATAAAATATAGATCAATGAAACAAACACATGTGGAATTTTCAATTCATTAGCCATAAGCTGATAAACATGTTTCCGGTGTGGTTGAAGAATATTTTCCTTTAGTATTAACCGATGTGTAATGGTCAATACTGTATCTACTCCATATACACTCAACAAAACCAGATAACTAAAATCTCCGGTTCTAATTACCAGCAATCCTAATAAAAAAACTAAAATAAAAGCGATAGATACAGAGCCTACATCACCTGCAAAACACTTTGCTTTAGTTCTGAAATTAAAAAAACTAAAGACGAATAAAGCTATTAATAGTATATATAAAAAATCATTATCAACAAATGATACCTGATACACATTTATATACAACAATGCTCCTGCCACTAACAGGCTATAACCACCCGTGATGCCATTAATGCCATCCATAAAATTATAGGCATTCAATATACCGGTGCAAAATATCAATGCAAATATAGTAAAATACCAGGATAATGAAAACAAATTCCATTGATAAAACATAAATGCCATAGCAACGAAATGTATAACCAATCTGATTTTAGACGATTGCGGACGAATATCATCCGCAAAACTAATGCCAGTAATCAGAGTTAATCCTGTAAAAAACCAGGGATACTGAAAATTATTCAATATAAAATAGAGCAATACTCCTATATAAAAGATAATACCCCCACCCCGTAAAGTTATACGCGAATGCGAACTACGCTCGTTGGGCTTATCTATGATATTAAAATAATCAGCCAACTTGAAATAAACCAACTCGGCAACAAACAAAAAAATAAAGATAAAAAAATAATTCATTTACTAATTATGACTAGTTATTCGGCTACTAATTACTGCTTACTACTTACTGTTCACTGTTTACTGTTCACTGTTTACTGTTTACTGTTTACTGTTCACTGTTTACTGTTCACTGTTTACTGTTCACTGTTTACTGTTCACTGTTCACTGTTTACTGTTCACTGTTTACTGTTTACCGCTTTTTCAATAATGAAACAGATTTCCGATTTTTCGGATGGAAAATAAACAACCTATAGAGTTTCCGTACAGTTTTCCAAAATCAGCTCCAACCGAGCATCCCAACTCAATATTGGATAATCCGGAGAATTGCTTTTTTACTTCCAACAATACAGACGTATTTTTTCTCAAATCCGTTGCAAGCGGAGCTGAATATGTTCCATAATTATTACTGATGCTGGTCAGAAATTTATAGGCATAACCCGACACATCACCTTCAATACCTATGTGATGAACAATCACCCGGTTATTTTGTATAGATACTGCACCATTGCTGTTATATAACGGCGAACTTATAAAAGGCGTACCTATGGTTCTTGAATAGTACGTCCAACCATTTTGGTAAATACCATTATTAAAATAATCATCATCACCTCCATAAACTAACCCATCCTTATCTTGAAATGGTCCCGATTGATCCGTAGTATTCATATATTCATACAGTATGCCTTTGATAAAAGGAAACCTGGCATTTCGCACAGTAACTCCCCAAAGTCCATCAGCCTTATTCATAGCATACCACATCAGTTTAACGGGTCCATCTTCCGACAGGTTTTGCCAGTAGCCACTCACCCTGAAATTCGAAATATCCAGATCCAGTTTCAGATGTTGAGAGATTATATGGTTTCCAAGCGTATTAGTCTGGTCACTTATGACTGCATCTGCTCCACCTGAATGTCCCCAAAATATAGATTTGAAATCGGATAAACTTGATGGTTGCTTTCCATATCCCGGAACTACGCCACCCCATTGTGCCACATGATCCACTCCATATTGTATATGAACGGGCAACTTTCCTCCTATTCTGCCATATAAATACTTATGATGGAGGAAGAGGTTCGTTGTATAGATATTATCCGTAAACCAGCCGTGCGAGATAGCTCCTTTTACTTCCAACAAACCGTATGTAAACGGAACAGCGGTGAAATGTTCCATCCCGAAAGTGATTTTAGGCATGGGACGTGCATTCTTTGAAAACAAAAAACCACCGCACGATAGGGTGGAGTCCTGACTTCCTAATACCTCTTCACGAGCTCCGACGATAAAATCGAGAACAGAAAAACGAGTATGAACATAGTATTCGTGAAAAACAGCTGTCGTTTTGTCCTTATCGGTTTGAAGCAGTAAATTTGCTTTAAAGCTATAGTCAAATAATTTTGTTTTGTTCCCGAAATCTTTGTTGACACCTACCTGTACATTTGCACTATTAGGAGAACCCGATATCTTACCGTATTGATCACTTTGTAACCAAAATGGTGCATACTTCCCGGTCGAAGTCACTCCCGTAAAACCCACATCATACTTTATCGTATCATTTTGGGCCCGGGTAAGAACAGGCAGGAGTATAAAAAGTAAAAGAATATATCGTATTTTAGACATGCCTAAGAGAATTATAAATTATAAACTAGAAACTACTGGTACTGAGCGGAGTCGAAGTATGAAGTATGAATTATGAATTAAATCTTACGGTTCAAAACTCCAAAAATCATTGATAATATCCGTATCATTTTCTCCCTGACCTATATAACCTTTTCCATTTATCACAAAACAAACTGCATTTTCACGGGCACCGCCGGGTATATCTCCCCGGTTATACCAAACATTCCGTGCAGCATCATATTCCATAACATCCGAAAATAAATATCCTCCCGTTAAGTTACCCCCCCAATGCCTGCCTGTTGAAACAAAGAAACGGTTATTGATACTAAACGACAAGGCATCATTACGACCATTATCGGGCATCTCTTTGCGCTTTGCCCAACTGTCTGTTGCCGGAAAATACTCCCACCAATCATTATAATCTTCAAACCGGTAACCTGTACCGAAATAAACGTGTTCGTCATCGGAACATAATATAGCTCCCATGCGAGCTAAAGCTGGAAAATCGTTTAGACGAACCCAACTGTCCTGATCCGGATTGTATTTCCAGAATTCATTGGTGTAAGCAGAACCGTTGAACCCGGCACCCACATAAATAGAATTATTCACCACAAAACTAACGCAGGCATCCGTTGCCGTACTGGGAAAATTGGCTTTCTTCGACCAGCCATCAATTACAGGGTCATACATCCAGAAATCCTGCAAGGTTCCTCCTGAATAAGCACCTTCGTATCGGTTAAATCCGAGTCCTATATACGCCTTTCCATTAAGAACTGCCGCCATTGCTTTTACTCGTGCAATACCTGGGAAAGCCGATTTCTTTGTCCAATTATCCTGCATCGGATCAAATTGCCAGCAATCCTTCAATGAATCGCTTGCATTACTACTTCTGCCTAATGTAACATAGCCTTTGCCATTTACAGCAAAGGCTACTGCTGAAGCTCTACCTGTTCCGGGCAGGGAAGCTGCTTTCTGAAACAATATGGAAGGATAAGGCGATTCAACCGTATCGTTACAACTTAGAAACAAAAAGGCAAACAGAAAACACAAAAGTGGTTTGGGAAAGTTCATTTAGTTGGTAGTAAGAAGTGATGAACGATGAACAATAAGTGACTAATAATGATGAGTGATGAACGGTTAATGGTAAGTGATAAATAAGCAGTTGGTAATGATGATACAAATAAGCATTTTTTCACAAAACCAAATCAGAATTTCAAATTCATAGCCAGGTTCGTTTGATGCTTGATATTGTATGCTTTACGAAAAACAAAGAATTACAACAAACTGATGACTGACTACCTACTACAAACTAGCGACTATTGACTAGAAACTCTTCACTGTTTTCCTCAGTCCATCTTCTGCCCACACAAGTATGTTGGTTATACCCAACGCATGTTTTAATTTGGCATTGGATACTACATAGTTCTCGGTCAGCTTTTGTAAGCAGTAAAAGCACTTAGAATCATTTAATTTTGAAGTTTTCCAATACATTCATAGGCTCCCATCCTAGTTCCGTTCTTGCTTTTTTATTCGAGAATGTCAATGATTTTGTAATCTTATCAAGCTTGCTTGAGTTTATAGGTGATTTCTCACCTAACAAATCACCTATACGAGCAAGTAATTTAGCGACTCCATAAGGTATTGAAATGGGTAATGACTTACCCAACTGCAAAGTAATTGTTTTCTCTAAATCTCTAAAAGTTGGTTGTTCCGAATCACAGACATTATAAATACCTCCTTTTTCGGCAAGAAGAGGAATTAATTTAGCTATATCCTGAACCATCAATACGCTCTTACGAGCCCTTCCACCTGCAATACTAAGATATTTGCCGGATTCTATTCCGTGAATCATTGCGCCCAAATTTCCCGGAGGATTTGACCCTGCGATTAATGATGGACGAATAATGTTTAAAATAACATTATTTTTTTTACACCATTCAATTAAAAATTGTTCTGCCTGAATCTTACTTAAAGCATAAGCACTTGTACCATTCAGGGGTGAATCTTCTGAAATTTCTTCACCATAATCTAATCCGTAAACGGCTACAGTACTTATAAAAATAAATGCTTTAGGAACTCCAAATTTTTCAAGAGCAGCACATAAGTTTTTTGTACCTTGCAAGTTTACATCAAAGAATACTTTCTTCTCAGCTTCTGTTTTAGGTACCGAGTGAGCTTTACCAGCTGCATGAAGTACTATCTCAAAGCTATCTTCCAAACTTGGAACTTGTATTGCAATATTTATTTTGTAATTATCTTTGGATGTTAACCCCATTGTTTTAACATCATAATTTTTATTGAGTATGGGAAGTATATTCTCACCTAAAAAACCAGAAGCTCCCGTAAATAATAAAGTCTTCATTTCTTAAACTGCAATAATTTTGGAAGGATACGAAAGAAAGGATAAAGTAAAGAGTTCACTTTTAATTCGTTTAAATGAAAAGCTTTTATACATTCAACATTCTGATTATAGATATTTCTCAAACTTCTATTTGTTTCACCTCCTAAACGCATTTTTACAAAAGCTTCTTGAATATAACAAGTTGAAATTTCGTATTTTTCAAGAAAGCGCAACATTATTTCAAAATCAGCTGCGAGTTTAAAATCTAAATTAAAAAGTCCATACTTATTATAAACCTCTTTCTTTATATACAGCGTAGGATGTGCTGGATGCCAACCATATTTGAATTGTTTTTGCCTACCAGTTATCCAACGTCTTACAATTTTTGATGTATCATCTTGAGCGACATAAAATAGATCAGCATAGACTGAATCTAATGATTTATTTTCTTCAAATATTTGCATTACCTTTTCTATTGCATGCTGATCGCAAAATAAATCATCTGAATTAATTATGCCAATAACATCACCAGTAGCCATTTGAATTCCTTTATTCATAGCATCATAAAGTCCCTTGTCCTTTTCACTAACCCATTTCATCCTCCCGTTGAAACTAGGCTCATATTCCTTAATAATATCTACTGTTGCATCTTTAGAAAACCCATCAACAATTATATATTCAATATCTTGATATGATTGTGATAATACTGAATCTAAAGTATCCTTGATAGTTTTTTTACTATTATAGGAGACCGTTATTATTGAGATTTTCATATGTATACTTGAATTATATCTTTTTTAAGATGATACTCATTTCAATAACAAAAATATTTAAATATCTCTCAAATTATGTATAATACTGATTCGCATTACTAAATTACATTCAAAAATAAAAGAATATTTCAAAAACCTCTGCCTCATTTATGTCAATAAAATATTCCTATTTCTATGAAAAAGGTCTAATAATAATCAGCAATTAGAATTTATGTATTGCCTAATAGGATCATTAACATCTCTCTGCACTCTTTTTACAGCATAAAATACTCTTTTGGAGTTACTATTCTCGTTTAATTTATGATAAAGAAATGACCAATCACTGTTTCTTATTGCAATTATATCTTCAACGTCTATGTTTAGATTATTTGCCCAATTCACATAAACATAAGGTTGCCCAATTTTGTGAGCAAATAAATTTATTATTGTTGCGAAATAAACTTCTTCTTTTGCGTAAAAATAACTCGGATTTAAAATAATGATAATTTTTTTCAGGTATCTTGATTTAAACATTTTTTTGATTAGTCGCCCTATTAACGATAAATTTGAACTAATATTGTATTTATCAAAGATATCTATAACTTTAATTACTATATTTTCACTCATGAATAATCCTTCAACTTGTGAACCACGTAAGTCTTCAACAGTTTTTGAATTATCTTTTAGTATATTTAGTAAAACCTTATCCTTCAGAGCCGCCTTTCCTTGAATCCAATTCTTCTTTTTGATGATTTGAAAATTTGATGAACCAACCTCAAAATTACGCAAATATAAATCAAGACCTTCACAAACAAACATATCATTACTTGCATGAAGAGAAATGTAATCAAAATTTAATGATTTTTCTAGGGCATAACGAATATTCCCAATATGACCAAATAATTGTGAATTGTCTCCAATACCTGTATCTAATGAAATAGGGTTTAGATACACATTGTCCATCCTCTCTAATTCATATATGAGAGATTCAATTTGGCATCTAAATGACTTTGATAAATGAATTATAATTAAAGACTTTGGATTAAACTTTTTAAAATTATTTACTTGATCAACTACAATTTCTAATTTTTCATGAACTAAAATTGAAAATAGGATTATCATTATTCTAAATTTAAAAATGTATTTAATAAACTTTCTATATCTCTAATATATATTTGTTGAGAATACTTTCTTTTAGCAATTTCAATATTGTTTTTTTGAATACCAATTAACATATTACGATTTAAAATCAACTCACTTATTGAACTAACAATCTCACTAACATTTTTGGGCTGTATAATTCTACCATTTGATATATTAATTATACAGGGCAAATATCTATAATTAGTAGTAATAATTGCATTACCCATTCGCATAGCTTCAATTATAGAAATTGGAAATGCTTCTGATTTATAAAAAGAAGGAAGAATAAAAATTGAAGATTCAGCAAGCAATTTATATTTACCCAATCCTGAAACAATACCAACATATTCTATAGAATCATTATATCTTTCTCTAATATTTAAAATTCTCTCAATAAAAACTGCCCTAATTTCTTCTTTTGACAAAAATTCATCTGATACAAAATCCCCAGCTATTTTGAATCTGACTGGTAATCCAATTTCAAGAATAAACTCAACAGAATCGAGTAAAAAGAGTATACCTTTTGAAAAAATTATATTGGAAACATAAGCAATTGTAACGTATTCATTGTCAACAGCTTTACAAATATCTATCTCCTCCGAAATTTCATATCTCTCGAAATCTTCTGAATAACAATTAGGAATTATCGTAAATTTAGAATTAGGAAATTGAAACAATTGCTCTTCCATTTCTTCTAATAAAAGAATTGTATGATTTATGTTTTTATAAAAGTACCTAATAATATTTCCGAGAAATCCTTTTTGTCCCGTAAAAGTAGAAAAATCACTACCATGTACATGATTAACAATTACCATTGACCTAAATCGTCCAATTAACAAAAGAAATAAATCTTTTACAAACCCCAAATTGCTTCTTGAACAAGTAAAATATATCACACTGCCTTTTGGAAAAGTCAATATATGCAGATACTTAGCAATAACATATAATGTATTAATGACTCTATTGTTAAATTTGGCTGTATTAATCGTTAAAGAATGAGTTATGTTTTCATTTACAATTCCAAATGCAATAGATTGACCGGTTATTGGAGGCAATAATGGTCCAACAAAAATTAACTTTTTCATGCCTAAATATTTATTAAAATATAGGTTTTTAAAAATATCTGAATTTGCGAGAAATAAAATATATAATTAATTAAATTGATTATACGAAAACATCTATTTGTTATATAATTTAATATTATCAGGAAATACATCATATATTATATCATCATATCTAATTGAGAACTCTTCAAACTTGTCTTTAATCATCGAATCGAACGAAGAATCTAAGTTGGAGAAAAATAAAATTTTTGTCATCTTGTTTGACTTAAAATCATTAATTTTTAGATTAATTTCAGTTAGATTTATTTCATCAACAACAATCAAACTGTTTACAACACTAACAAAAGTATCTAATGTAAATATTATGGTTTGATAATTATTCTTGTGATTTATCCACTCTTCTTTTGTTCCCCAATCTAAATAATTCTTCACCTTAATAGGCCTAAACATAATCTTATCCAACAACATCGCATACACAATATGAGACATATAAAGTCTCTCGATATGTTTTAATTTATTGTAATAATCTAGAAATATCCTTGCTGATTCGAAACAATATAATCCTGCACTAAAATATCTAGAAATTATTTTTTTCTCAATAATGTTACTAATATATTGATTTTCATCTATAAGCACATAACTCTTGTCAGATGGATTTACAAACTTTAATTCATCTAATGGGAATACTGCAATAGAATTAGCAGATATCATATCTAAAGAAAAGCTATTATCAACATCCTTGACTACAATTAACCCTTTAATTCTTTCTTTTTCAATAGTGATTGCGATGGTTGCAGGCTGATTACTTGTCGAATTATCGAGTATAACGAGTTTAGATTTATGTACAACTCCAATATTAGTTAATTCACTAAATAAACGTTTTCCAATATCATATTTTTCATCATGTTTCTTTAGAATAGTTATATAAATAGCATCAAAATTCTCTAATGCTAATCCTTCAATACTCTTTATAATCATCAAACCACCATTAGGATGGAAATCCATCCAATATGGAATCTCTGTATCATACTCAATCTTGTCAGCTGCAACTGGAATAAGTAAATTTCTATTTTTCACAATCTAAAACTTTAACAAAAGTTCTTACTAAATAATCGATTACATCATTTCTTTTTGCATATTGAAGTATTCTAAGAATATTTAAAATTTGAAATGATTTATAATATTCACAATAAAATTTATATTTTGAAAAATAATTGTCAATCTTATCATCTATATATTTTAGTGTAATATAACTTCTACTTTCATCATATCTATCATTATACATTAAATATGACCATCCATACTTTGAATCCTGCCTTATCTTCACAATATCAATTAATGGACTCTCAATAAAAGAATCTAAAAAATCAATCGCATAATAAATTCCTCCGCTAAAAAGAATGTTTGAGAAAGTGAAATCACCATGACATAGCCCAATTGGAATCTCATAATATTCTCTTTTAAAAAAAACATCTGCCTTATTCAACAATAATGAAATTTCACCCTTTCTATACGAGATATTCTCATCTATTTTACTTTTCACGTCGCCATACTTGTTCTTAACAATACTGTTGTCAATCATGGTCATTGTTGAATTATCTAATTCAGACTCAATAAAAGTAATTATAGAATTTACAAATGAATCAATTTTATCAACCCCTGAATATTCAAAAAAATCAACAAACGATTGGGAATATATATATTCCATTGTTGCAGTAATTTTATTAGGCTCCTTTTTAATCCCGAATACCTTTGGAGCTTTCAAATCAGATTGATTAGTTTTGACAAAATCATCTTGCTTAATTATTTGATTAACTAATCTATTAAAATAGCCACTATCATTTGTACTCTTATGCAAAACTAATGTACCATTTTCATTCACGACATCTATTTCGCAACCGGAATGACCCTTTATTTCAATTTCCATAAAATAATTTATTTACAGCAATATAATTAGCATTACTTCTTTGAGCTGCTTCAATTCCAATAGTGCTATCCTCAAAAATTAAAGTTTCAGATGGTTTTACATCAAATTTAGCCATAGCAAAGTTGAAACACTCTGGATCAGGTTTTCCTTTTAAAACAAGTTCTTCAGAAATTACAAAATCAAATAAATTAGATTTATTAAAATAATCAAGTATGTTACGGATATTTTCTAATCGTGCGGTGGATGCTAACACTATTGGTTTCCCCGTTGATTTGAAACTCTCCAAAAAACTCAATAAGACATTATTCGGTTGTATGTATTCAAAGTAATCTAAATAAGCCCTAGACTTTTTTTCTTTTATTGATTGAATTATTTCTAAATCAATTAGACCCAATTTATTAGCCAAATCTCCAATTCTAAACCCAAACAATTTTTTATAAATTTCATAATCTAAATCTATAAAGTATTCTTTAAGAACAGATTTATAAGCTAAATAATTGGCCTCAAATGTATCAAACAATGTTCCATCAAAATCGGATATAATTAACTTTATTTGCTTATCGTTCATGCATTAAGAGTTCTTCAGGTGTACCATAAGAAAAATACTCATCGGACTTATTTAGATATATCTTAAATCCATCATTTATCAAATAATTATACAGAATAGATGTATAAAATTCAGGATATTCTTGCAGATTTGAGTTTACTACCTTTTCTGCAACATTTAAAAATAAATCTCCTCTACTAAAATAATATGCACCAATTAAGGCATTCTTTGAAATCACTTTCTTTTCAGCAGTCTTCACAACTTGATTATATTTATCTACTAAAGCATAGCTAAATCTATCATCATTTGATTCAAAACTTACGACTCCTCCCCCAATACTATTTTCAAGGTTGCCTGACTGTAGATTATTCATAATAAATGAATCGAAAGATTTACTTTTAAATTCTAAATCGCAATCAATAATTATGATAGCATCGTTATCTGAAATAAAACTTTTGGCAGCTAAACAAGTTTCAACAGAACCTCTAGTTGTTTCATTAATAGCAACAATGTTCGAATTTGGAAATATCTTCTTTATTTCAATATCAATACCATTATTCATAACATGTTCGGTTCTTACAATAAAAGTGTATTTCTTCTCACAATTTATATCTGACAAACTATCTATCGCTCTATTGAAAAGATACTTATCAGCATGAATTAACATCGGTTTAGGAACTCTTATTCCTGCGCTTAAAAAACGTGAACCCTCACCTGCCATTGGCATAATTATATGTAATTTTCTTATGGACATTTAATTGAGATTTGTTTATATATACATTAAATATTAATTTGATTTTTTCTCAGATATAAAAGGTTTAAAAATTTGAATAAATATATAGATATACAAAGGAGCCATTACAAGTTTTAAAATTATTATTGGATTGTATGCAAACCATCTCGGAAACGTTGATACAAACATCAAACAATAAATTGTAACTAATTTATTGTTTGATGAGAAAAAACTATTAATAATAGTTGCTACAAACCTCGCACATAATGCAACTCCAATGTATCCACCCCAAACAAAAAAAAATATTGGGAATAGACCACCTCCACCACACGGATATTCAGACTGAAGATAGGAGGATAAGTTAGCCAAAGGGGGTAAATTTGCCCCTGGATTGAAAGTGGAAAATAAAAATAGAAAAAATGAAATTATTCTATCTTGTAAAGAAATAATGTTGCTATTGATAAGTCCTATAAGCCTCACAGAAGAATAAATAACATCACCTTCAGTTGAGCCATAGATTTTCAAATCATTCCCAAATGTAAATATTTGCATAATATTAGTTTCAAAAGGGTTACCTATAAGTTCAGTAGATAAACGTATTATTTCAAAACTTTTTAAAAATATAATTATCCCTATGCAAAAAAACAATACTAACTTAAAATTTAGTTTTTTATCTAGGAATAAAATATAAGCAAGCATAGACATTTGAATACTTGATACTCTACCCCCATAAATTAGATCCTTAATTATATAAATAAAAATAAATACAGCAATAATTACTAATTTAGATTTATCACGATTTGAGAAAACAAATGCAATCAATATTAAAGGGATAATATACTCATAAAAAGATGTACCTGTCTTTTCCTGTGAACCGTAAGTAGAAGTCAAAATTGTTTCTCCAGATAAAGCCGTAATTAATAAAAATACGGAAATTATTATCAACACGTAAAATATTAAATTATTATTTCTACGTGGCAATCGATTTGAAATAGGGTTATATGTTTTAGAACTATTTAAAGAACAGTAAAGAACATATTGAAATAAGAACAACACTCTACCCACAACTCGAATATTTTCAATTGTATTAAACAACTGAAATCCAGAAATCTTCCAATTAAAAAAATACGATAGAAAAAAAGGAAGATAAAAAAGACAAGAAAATAACATCAAAAAAAAGACGGGACTTTCATATGTTTTTTTCAAAATTCCTATTAGGACTACTAAACTTATCAAAAAGAGTATACTATTAAAATATCCCAAAAAGAAGCTTAGAATAAATATAGGAATAAAAAATATTGAAACCAAAAAAGTTTTTTTGTTGATATTTTTAAAATTTATCATAGCAAAATCTTCAAATACACCACTCAGTCATTTTATTTTTATAAATTAAATAAGGAAATAGGAGACTAACAGTAGTAGACAAGAGTCTCACAGAAATATACTAACAAATAAAAATATAAGTATTACAAATAAACACCCACACCACAAGCAGACGGGGTATTATTCGTTCACTTTTTCTATAGGAAATAGATATCACCGCAAGCGTAGGGGAATTCATACAAAAGAGATTAAAGTTTTCAATATTAAATAAAACTATTGTTTTTATTTGTTTAAGTATCTTATAATCTTAGCTGGATTACCAGCCACTACTACATTAGGTGGTATATCGTGGACTACTACGCTCCCTGCACCAATTATCGCATTATCTCCAATTTCAATCTGTCCTATTATTACTGAATTTGCACCAATATCAACATTATTCCCAATAACAGGCGATCCACTTCCATCTTTTTTATTACCGATTGTTGTACTATGTCTTAATGTTACATTATTTTTTATTATGCTTTCAGAATTTACAATTAGAGCAGTTCCATGAAAAATTATGATAGGAGTCCCTACCTTCAAATTATCTGGAAAATCTATACCTAAACCCCATTGAAATATTAATTTGTACATAAATCGAATCCAAAATAATAAAAATCTTACGATGAAGTTTGATTTTCGAATAAATACAGATATTCTAAAAAAAATAATAAAAATCATCATCTTATAATTATTTCTATTCGCTTCAATATCATTTCTAATAATTTTAATTAATGACATTTTGTAATTTTAAAAATTGCGTTTAAATTATTTTAATAAAAAACAATCCATTTGATCTACTAAAAATATATAACATAATTAGTTTGTATTATTTAAAGAATAAAGTGCCTTAATCAACTTATCAAAAATAGTAAATCTAGTTCCTAGCATAAACAACAAAGGAATAAATTTAAAAATTGATTTAAATTCAGAGTCCACCATTTTTTTATAATAATTCAAAACTAAAGAAGATTCATTTCTATTATAACATTCCTTTATCATTACACCATACAGTTCTGACAAAGACTGATTTCGATTAAATTTTAACTTGTATTTTTCACAATAAAATATTTTCATATTTAAAACACTTTCATGAAAACTCTGAACTTTAAAAATATCATTTGAGTGGCTTGCTGAATTAGTTAATTTACGATATGAAGTAGTTACTGTATCTAAATACTTTACTTTGGATATTCTTGACATTTCAATCCACACAGGTAAATCTCCCATTTTGAAATTCTGGTTTGTCAATTCTGGTTCAACCTTTTTATAAAATTGAGTTCGTATAATGACTGTAGCTGTAACAATACTATACTTTCCTTTAATTATTTGTTCAAAAACATCTCCAGATGACCAAGCACGGTTATACTTATGTATGATTTGGTTATTAGCATCCACAACACGATAATTTGTGTGAACGATTCCAAAACTCTCATTTTCCTCCATAAAATCAACCTGTTTTTGTAGCTTCAATGGATCTGTCCAATAATCATCTCCTTCACAAAAAGCTATATATTTGCCAGTGCAAGCTTGTAAAGTGCGTTCACCATTTTGCGACATTCCTAGATTTTTATCTGAAGGCAGTAAATGAATCATCTCAGGATATTTATTTGCATAGTCTTCACAAATTTTTCTTGTTAAATCTACAGAACAATCTTCACCAATTATTAATTTTATCTTAAAGGTTGTCTTTTGCATCAGGACTCCCTCAATAGCTTGGGCAATGAAAGGTTCATGGTTGTAAGTAATCATTTGGATACTGACTACAATATTTTCAGATGATTTGGTTGACATGTAAAATTCTTATTAGTTATATTATAATTACCAATTTAGTTTATAAAGACTCATGGATTAATTATTTTAGCAATCTCAAAAGCTAGTTCGACAGCCTGCTCTGCATTAAGACGCGGGTCACAATTGCTTTGATAATTATCCAAAAGGTCTTTATCGAGCAGCTTTCGATTTCCTCCTAAACATTCCGTAACATTATCACCTGTCAACTCAATATGAACACCACCTGCAATGGTATTTTCAACTTGATGAATTTGCCAGAAAAGACGAATTTCTTCAAGTATGTCTTCAAATAATCTTGTCTTTTGATTTAAATTATTTGTATAAGTATTACCGTGCATCGGATCACACATCCATAAAATATTGAAACCTTCTCTTTTGATTTCATTAATTAATCTAGGCAATAACGTTTCAATTTTTTTTGATCCAAAGCGAGTTATTAGTGTAAGACGCCCTGATTCATTTTCAGGATTAAGTCTTTGTATTATTCGCTTTATATCATCAATTTTATGATTTGGTCCGATTTTCATACCAATTGGATTATTTATGCCACGCAAAAACTCTATATGAGCACCATCGTATTGACGCGTTCTATCCCCTAGCCACACAAAATGAGCACTAGCATCATACCAAAGCCCAGTTGTTGTATCTATTCGAGTAAACGCCTCTTCATATTCAAGCAAGAGTGCCTCATGTGAAGTATAGAGAGAAGTTTCATTTAATTGTGTAACGCTCGTGTCAAGTCCAACTGCTTTAATAAAATTTATAGATTTCCTTATTCCTTTCACAATTTCTTCATATTGCTGACCTGCAGGTATGGTATTAAAGTTAGCTTCACTCCACGAATGGACTTGGTCAATTGCAGCATACCCACCTCTTGTAAAAGCTCTAACAAGATTTAGTGTAGAAGTAGACATAAAGTACCCTTCCAACATCCTTTTTGGATCAGGTATTCTTGCTTGCATAGTTGGTTTAGGACTATTGACCATATCACCCCTATAACTGGGGAGTTCTAAACCTTCATGTATTTCGGTATTAGATGAACGAGGTTTTGCATATTGACCAGCAATTCTTCCAATTTTGACGACTTTTTTTTCACCTGCATAGGCAATTATTATTGACATTTGAAGAATAACTTTCAATAAATCATGGATACGAGGTCCATTACATCTTGTAAAATCTTCAGAACAATCACCAGCCTGCAAAACAAAGGCTTTTCCCTCCAGAACTTCGGCTAACTGAAGCTTTAATTTCCGTGTTTCGCCCGCAAAAACGAGAGCTGGCAAACTAGCAAGTTTATTTAAAGTAGCTTTACATTCCAAATCATCAGGCCAACTTGGTTGTTGCTGAATAGGTAATGTACGCCAACTATTTTTATTCCATTCCATTGTATCCATATAAATTGTAAAAATACTAACAATAATAGTAAAAAAAATTGAATACAATAAAGAATCATTTAAGCTTCTTTATTAAAAGTATCAACTTAGTAGAGCTGTGAATTATATTTGAAACCAAACACATTACTGTCTCAATCCAAATTTATGTTTGTTGTTGAAATTAACCTTAATCTTGTAAAATATTTAATGAAAAATAGGCCCTAAAAATGAAGATATATTATCATCTTTTAAACTGTTATTGCTTCAATTAATATGGCACGATTATCTATCATTGTGTCTTTGAAACATAATTTCTATATTCCACGATTTATCGATTTAAATTGTTTCTTATTCTACAATAGGTTCTACGAACTCATTAATATCAAAATAATTTACCAATATGCGGCAAGTTCATTGCATTACCAAAAGAAAATAAACACGATACCTTTATATGAAGCAAAAAAATCCATTAAATCATGAACTATTTAGGCTATTTCATTTTCTTTAAGTTCTACAAAAGATTAATATTTAATGAGTTTTGTGGCAGTTATATATGAACTACAAACTACTTCCCTTAACGATTTCCCATTTTTTACTTGTAACAGACCGGTTCATAGCTTCAAGAAATTGCAATCCACTTATAGACAATTCGACTCCAAAAATATCGTCTGATTTACATTGTCCTGTTTCTCTATATTCTATAAGTGACTCAGCAATATCGCAATATAGATTAGCAAATGCTTCAATAAAACCGGCTGGATGACCAGCCTTGAATCTATTATAACGCTTCAAATTTGCAATTTCGACAGATGCAGCACGATCAATTATTTCCTTACGCCCATCTGAATATGAGAGTAATAATTCCTCAGGGCTTGCCTGAAACCATTCGGCCGATCCTTTTGATCCATAGATTCTCAGTCTTAAACCGTTCCTATGTCCAAGAGCAGACTTACTAAACCAGATATTTCCCATAATGCCAGTTGAATATCTACAAAGACAACTAACATTGTCGACAACGTCTGAAAACCATCCATAACTGTCTTGATCAGAAATCACAGTAATGGGTTTTTGATCTGTTAGGAAATAAATTAGTTGGTGTAGATGAACAGCTAAATCAAGATGAATAGTCGGAATTATTTTATCAGATAATCTCCACGCTTGTGGCTTGGGTTTGTTACCAAGCGAATCCACTCTGAAAAATCCCTCTTGTGGCATCTCAGCTTGGAAATGAATAATCCTTCCCAATTCACCATTCTGTATTTTTTTTTGAAGTTCCCGAACCATTGGATATCCAGAATAGTTGTAAGTCACAGCCAAAAACCCCTTATTTCGTTTTTGAACTTCAAAAATTTCCTGACTTTCAAAGCTATTCATAGCTAAGCTTTTTTCGCATATAACCGGAAACCCACTATTAATACAAGCTTTAACAACTTCGGAATGCAAAGGGGTAGGTAATAAAATAACTATAGCATCCAATCTTCCCTTTTCTCCAATTAACATTTCCTCCCAGTTTTGGTAAAGTCGATCAGCAGGAATACCATAGGTTTTACCAGTTTCAATATTACTGTCAGGATTTGAACTAAAACACCCTGCAGCTAAAGACCAAAAATTATCCATTTTAGATGCTACAAAATGGGCATATCCAACTGCTGAATTTATAGAGCCACCTATGAATCCTAGAGTTAGCGGTTTCGATTTGTCAGCTTTCATCATTACATTTTAAATTTAATTATTTAAATTAATTGTTTTTTTTCTATTTAGGTATTATTGAATTGAGTACAGTTCTCTTTTAAGAGTTGCTTGAAGCAGATTTATTAGATCACTTTCCGAATTAGCTTGAAGAAATAATAAACCAATACGACCAAAAGGACTACATTTTACTATATCTCCAGCCAAACTTAAAGGAATAAATCTTTCAATTTGCATTGGCAATTTAAACTGAATTGAACCAAATGATCCATCTTTAGGTTGAGAAATTGTATGTCTCAATATATGAATTTGCTTCAATCCATTATTGCTCAATGTGGGGATTTGATTTATGAAAGGTTTAAGATAAGCTTCAGAGTAACGAAATCCTGTCGAACTTTCTATTAGTTGACTATAAAGGTCGCCGGGACAACGACGTGTAATTTCAACAATCCAAAAAGAGTCTGCTTTTTTAATGAACTGTGTATGTATGAGCCCATCTACTAGTTTTAATTCTGATACTAGTAACGAAATTCCTTCTCTAATCTTATCCAGCATTTCAGTTGAAAAATCATATACAACATAACTAGTATCAACAGTAAATGGATTTGCAGTACTATGCTCTTCAACAATAAAATCAATCAAAATTGTTCCATTAGAGATAAATGCTGAATGACTGTATAATTGACCTTCAATGTACTCCTCAATAATACAGGTCTTAGAACGTGAAAAATTCTCAGCTTGCAGAATTGCTACAGATAGCAAAGATTTTTCATGTTCATGAACAATAGTTATTCCACGACCACTATATGCATCTACAGGCTTTACTATGAGTGGCCAGATATCATTCACTCTATCGCGGAGAATTACCCTTGGAACAGGCAGACCTATCTTTTGAGAATAAGCCCTGAATCTTTCTTTATTATTGATTGTTTCTGTTACTTCACATGTATCCAACCCAAAAAACTTTCCATCCGAATTTAGTTCTGAGCAGATCCAATATGATAGATCATTGCAGCCTGGTATAATGTATGCGATTTTTAGCAGCTCTATTAGTTCAAGGATTTCATGTTTGTTGGAATAATCAATATTTATATAATTTTTTGAAAACTTAGCCAAAAAATCATTTGGATTTCCACCCACAACAAATACTTCATAACCAGTACGAACCAAATAATTATATATTGGTAATGAAGAAATATTTGTGTCTAATAAAAGAATTTTGTTCATGTTATTTATTGTCTAATTAATTAGTATTTGTTTTCTTTTAGTAAGTGCATGATTTATTTGCCACCATTTTTAAAATTGAAACTATTTTAAAGACAAACTCTCCCTGAAGCTCAGGATATATAGGCAAACATAACACTTTCAGGGCTGCTTGCGTTGATATAGGCAAATTCTCTTCTTTTGCAGAGGGCAATTCACGATAAGGATTAAAATTACTAATTAAAGGGTAAAAATACCGCCGTGCAAATATATTGTTTTCTTTTAATTTATCATATAAAGTATCACGACTCTGACCAAAAATTTCTTCATCTATTAAGATTGGGAAATAAGAATACCCATGTGTCACACCTTCCATGTCAGGGAGAAAACGAATACCCGGAACGTCCTTTAGTAAAGTTTGATACATCTCGGTTAGCATTTTCCGTTTTTCGATGAAACCATTGATATATTTCAATTGTAACAAACCATAAGCTGCTTGTACTTCGTTTAGTTTAGCATTTATCCCTGGTTCTTCAACTACAGTTTCTCCCTGAAAACCAAAGTTTTTGAGATTATCAATATGATGTTTCATTTCTTGTGTATGGCAAATAATAGCCCCTCCTTCAATAGTACTAAATACTTTAGTAGCATGAAAACTTAATATAGATAAATCACCTCGATTCAAAATAGATACATTATCTTTTTTAACTCCAAATGCATGGGCAGCATCATAAATTACTTTCAATCCATGTTTATCAGCAATTCGTTGTATTTCATCCATCTTACAAGGATTTCCGTATACATGCACTGGCATAATAGCAGTAGTACGATCTGTAATTGCTGCTTCAATTTTATCCGGATCTAGATTTAGATATTCAGGTTCTATATCCACAAATACAGGTGTAATTTTATTCCACCAAAGAGAATGTGTGGTAGCAACAAAACTAAATGGTGTAGTAATTACCTCACCTTGTATGTTAAGTGCCTGCAAAGCTGAAATTAATGCTAATGTTCCATTCGAAAACAAAGATATATATTTCACCCCCAGATAATCCGCCAACTTTTGTTCCAATTGCTGATGTAATGGACCATTATTGGTTAACCATTTATTATCCCATATTTGTTGTAAATAGGGCATAAACTCTTCCAAAGGTGGAAGGCAAGGCTGAGTAACGGTAATCTTTTTATTCTCCATATTATATTATTTTCTTTTCATCATCAAATAAGTTATCTCTTTCAATTCTAAATATTCGGGTAATTTTATTATTTCGTAAATAATTATTCCTAAGATAATTCCTAAAATACATTGTGATGACAATGTAATCCAAATTGAATAATTTAAAAGTGTGATACTCCACATAGCAATCGCAACAATAATTGATACAATGAATGTGGGAAGAATATCTTTTAATTGTGACCAAGTGGAATAATCAATAAGTTGAGCTGAATAGTAACTATTTAAAAAAAATGCTACAAAAGAAGTAAACACACCTCCTAAAAGCATAAATTTAATTCCATATAGAATACCTAAAGTAATTGGTAAAACCGCTGTTATTTTTTTAATAATTTCAAGCTTAAGGAATAAATCTGATCGCCCTTTTACCTGCAATATATTTAGATTGATAGCATGTAAGGGGTAAAGCATTTCGGCAAAACAAATAATTTGAATAAACGGTACAGCAGGTAACCATTTTATTCCAATTAGACATAATACTAATGGTTTTGCAATTGCCGCCAAACCCAACATACAAGCAAAAGTGACTAACATTGTGCATTTAATAACACGTCGGTATGCTTGTTTCAATCTTTTAAGTTCATCTTGAATGCTACTAAATACTGGATAACTAACCCGTTGAATCACAGAAGTAAGATTGCTCGAAAAAACAGCATCAAATTGTTCGGCGCGAGTATATTGTCCTAATTGAGCTGCGTTATAAAATTTTCCTATAATTAAATAATATATATTTTTATAAATAGTATCTATTAATCCTGATAACAATAACTTTGATCCGAATCCAAATAACTCTTTAAAACTTTGTCTGGAAAATTCCGATAAAGGACGCCAAGCGCAAAATAGCCATAAAAAAAAAGTATTCATTAACTGCCTCGATAGTTGCTGTCCTACCAAACTCCATACACCGAATCCTTTTAAAGCCATCCCTATACCAATCACCCCGCTTATAGTGGAAGCTATAAACGATATTTTAGTTTGTGTTTTAAAATCAAGTTTTTTTACCAATAGTGTTCGATGAATAATAGAAATGGAATTAATAATTAAAACGATTCCCATTACTCTTGTAACCGGAATTAAGACTGGCTCATGAAAGAAGCGGCTTATTACTGGCGCACAAAAAAACAAAATAATATAGAGAACGAATCCAAATAATAGATTGAAATAAAAAACCGTATTATAATCAATATCTTTTGCATCGGTCTTACGAATTAATGCACTTGAAAAACCACTATCAATAATTGAATTTGAAACAGCAATAAAAACCGTTATCATGCCCAGTAGACCAAATTCAACCGGTGATAATATTCTCGCAAGAGCAAGTCCCACTAAAAAAGTGATGCCTGAGCTTGCAATATTGTCAAGCGCACTCCAACTTACTCCATGTATTGCTTTCTTTTTTAGGGAATTCATAGTTGATATTTCTGTAATATATTTAGTTAATATTATTGAACGGTAAATAGCTAAATGCTATCTTAGATTAGTTTGAAAAAATTCAAATATTTTATTTTTAAATAGGTATTTATTAATACATACTACCCCTTCCATATCCTTTAGAATGTCTTGCCAATCTTTAGTTTTCCAACTCTGTTCTGCGCCTTTCCAAGTCTGTTCTGCGCCTTTCCAAGTCTATTCTGCGTCTTTCCAACTCTATTCTGCACTCTTCCAACTCTATTCTTGGCTTTTCCAAGTGAGTTCTGCGTCTTTTCAAGTCTATTTTTCGTTCTTCCAAGTCAATTCCGGTTGAAAACGGGAAGAGTCGCATCAACGCGTATAGTATTTTTGAAAGGCAGCTGAAGAGTTTTTATTTTCAAAACCCTTCCACTGCCTTTTCTATATCTACCTATTTACTTTGTAGGGCTTGTACCAGTGGCAGTATCATCACTTCCCGGTTTTGAGGCGCGATGCACTTTTTTCAACAATTCACTAAAAGTATATTCCTTCAATTTTACCGGATCTTTACCCGTGTAAAGTATTTTACCCACCGAAAGTATTTCAGTCAACTGTGCATTCAATTCATTGAACCCACCCACATTACTTTGTAATAAAGCGGTCGCTTCCGTGTCGTATTCGTACTGAAGTTCCTTATCGGCAGCAATCGAAGCCGCAGTGGCTATTAATCCGGTCACAAAATCTTCCGAAAGTCCCTTAGCAGCCAACACCTCTTTAAACTTAGCTACATTAGCATTTACAAATTGTAAACTTTTAAACGTACCTTCAGCATCTTTAGCATTAACAGCTTTACGCAAAGGTGCAAACCCAAAATCGTCCAGAGGAATAGAAATATCCGACTTTGCCAGTTTAATGTAACCGGTCAAATGTCTTGTCGATTCAAGAAGCCCATCCATCGTTCCATAGAGACGCGTAGTAACTACTTTTCGCTCCGTCACCATAAACTTGGGCATAACCACCTCTTTCAGCACGGCAATCTTACCATCAAATGCTGTCTGGTAAGCCTGATTAAACACCGGCGAATAAGCGGTAAATTCCGGCAAATCGCGTTTCAAACTCAAAGACACAAAAATAGAAATGAAGAGTAATTCTTCGTCCTTACAACCGTAAGTCCTTAAAAGCTCATTTTCCATAAAACAAATAATTTCAGTGTTAATAAATTATTAATTAAAAAATATATTGAATAAAAAATCCAATCGATAATTAATTTAAATCTATCAGCAGCTCATTTTCATCAGTTCGTTACAAGTTACAGTAAATAGGCAAATAGGGTTTGAAATTATAGTATTTTTATATAGAGTTATTTGTTATCTTTCATTTATCAATTTGGTTTCAACACAGTTTGCAGAAGTTGTCCCAGAAGTTCATCATTATTTGTTCTCATAGTTCAATAGCGTATGATTGAATAATTTGTTTAAAAACAGATTGATCATTCTCAGTGAAATTTACAAGATCAAGCTTTTGCCATCCAATTTTTTTAAAAAATTCAATGCGGATAGATCGTATTGTTTTTTTATCAACGAGTTCTTTTGAAATAATCAGTATGTCAATATCTCCACAGGAAGTACTATCCGACGTCCGGGATCCAAATAAATATATTTTAGCTCCGGGTATTTTTCCAACTATGCTTTGTTTGAAAAACCCAACCACTTGATTATTTAATCTCATTTAGACTTTATATAAGTTAGATCCTTATTGATATTAAACTCGCACATTCAACAAGATATTATCTTAATGTTCAACCCACTTTGGGGTTGTGGATTTAGCGTTATTCATATCCCCCGGTTGCGCTTCGCTTAACGGAGATTATTTACATTTAGCCACTCCGTGGCAATAGTCACCCGATCTTCCCATCATCAAATCATCACACCACCAAGTCATCACATCATCACATTATCACTCTTCCAACGCTTTTTTCAAAAACATTGCTCCCAATAAATAGAACATAATCAGGAAACCACCCAACACTCCACCGGTTGCCATGGCTTTTCCTTTTCCCAATCGCTCTTTATCCAACGGAAAACGTGGTGTGTCGATTACTTGAACAATAGGTGTTTCCCGAGCCAGGTCGAGTTTAAGCGTTTCCAGATTTTTAAGCACTTCGGTATATACCGTGGCATAAAGCTGGGCATTGTTATCCTGCTTAATTTTAGGAACAGCAGCAAACGAAAGAGCCTGATTGATATTGACCTGCGAATAACCGGCACTGCGATACAGCGATGATTCATACAGATGCTTGATAGAATCTGCTTTTGCCTGCATCATATTGATATTGGCGCGGCTTTGAGCAGTGCGGGTATCTTTGTAAAAGCGATACGTTTCTTCCATCAGTTTTTCTTCAAACAGTTTAGAGAAAACCTCATCTTTACTTGTAAAGTTGACATTGACAAAACTCAGCTTTTTATCTTTACGGGCTATGGTAAGTGCATTGGATTTTATAATCTTGTCATAAATACCGTTCAGTACACTATCCTGCGTCCGGGTAAAGGTTTCCCGCTTTTGACCGATGGGGTAAGAGATTGTTTGGAGTTCTTTATTATTTAGGTTTTTCAACCAGTCTTTTCGCAAGTCATTAAACTGAATATATACCTCTACCAGATTTTGTTTCTTTCCCTGATAAACTACCGGCGTTAAGAGTGTTTGCTCAATGGTATGGGGCGATTGCATAATCTCCAATAGATTATCTCCACTAAAAGCACCATTGCTTCCGCCACCCAACATACTACTAATACCAAAGGATGAAGCCAAATCTGCCAGTCCGCCACCTCCGGCACTTTTTTCCACCAGTGCAAAAGAAAGATGAGCGGTATATTTAGGAGGAGTAAGTAGAGAAGCTATTAAGCCTACGGCAGCACCACCCAATCCGAAGATAAGAATAATAATCCATTTACTTAACAGATAGCGCCAACCTTCTTTAGCTTTCTCAATTAATTCTTTCAACGAGATTTCGTCGCTATTCGCTGTATTTACTTTTTGATCTGTGCTCATATCTTTATTTCTTAACTACAGAATAAATAAGAACCATGGCAGAGGTTATGGAAGTCAGAATTCCTACCATTTCACCCGCAGATAGTGGATTTTTTATTTCAGTTGGTTTTTCAGGAACTATAATCCGGGCTCCGGGTTGCAGTTTCGGATAGCGACGAATACCCAGAAAATGTCGGGTACTTTTGGCTGTTCCGTTGGCATAGAGTACAAATACTTTTTTTGCCTGTGCCTGTTCGGTAAAACCGCCTGCATTACTAATATAACTTTTCAGGCTTTTTCCCTTTTCGTAGCCCACATAAGTAGGGAATAATACTTCGCCCATAACCCGAACAGTTTGTAATTCGCGGGGCACAAAAATATCATCACCATCTTCCAGATAAAAATCTTCTTTTCCACCCGGATGTTTCATAATTTCCACCAGATTAATCCCTACGATACCTTCTGTTTTAAAAACCTTATCTACCGATTTGGATTTGGAAAATTTATCCTGAATGGAATCAATTCCACCGGCAGGAGTTGTAATACCTGCCGTTTTAAGCATAGTGGCATCTACTTTATTATCATTCTTACCCTGGAACTGCTTCTTGGCATTTTCTTTGGTGATTTGATTCAGTTTTTGTTGTACGCCAGTTTGTTTTTCAGTACGGATTAGAAAAGCTCCCAATGGATAAGCATATTTGGTAAATCCTCCCGCACGATTAATCACATCCGAAATACGTTCAGCTTTATTGGTAATACTATAGTCTCCCGGCTGTAGAACTTCTCCTTCCACTTTCGCCATGCGAATTTCTTCATATCCCGAAATGGTGCGCACAATCACCTGATCTCCATTTTGAAGTATCATATCACTGATACCCGCTTTAAAATTAAGGTCTTTATCCAGAGCAAATTTCAATACAATAGTTCTTTCATTGGAACTCAACAAACGTTCCGGATCTTTAATAATCCGTACAAGCTCTACCGAATCGGTATTAGCCATCTCAGTAAATCCTTTGGCTTTATAAATCAGATCTTTCAGGGTAATATTTTCAACCAGTTTAAACGTTCCCGGTTCCTGAACAGCTCCAGATATAGAAACAGATTGTTCTTCCCGATAATCAAGCAAATTGGTAATCATCACCGAATCATCTTTTTGAAGCAACACATCCTCAGCAATGCCTTTCACCACTTCTCCCAGATTAAATCCAAGAATTTCCGGTATCTGATTAACTTGCTTACGATTAATAAACGCCATATTCAAATAGGCATCTTCTTTTAAACCGCCGGCTTTGGTAATCAGTTGTTTTACAGTCATTCCCGATTCCAACGCATAAGTTCCCGGGCGATAAACCGACCCGCCAATATCAACACGGTTATCAAATTTCTTAGAAGTAGTAGATACAAAACAAGAATCGCCTGATTGCAGTTTAAAAGTTGCCAATTGATTTTCAGGAACATCAACAACAGTCTTTCCATTATCCTTCAACCGGATAGTAGTTATAATAGATTTATTGGCATTATCGCTGTAACCTCCGGCAAAACGCACCAATTGTTGAAGTGTTTCATCCGGCAAAGCTTCAAAAATACCTTCGCGTTTAATGGCTCCGTTAATACTAACCCGCGCTTTATAAGGATCAATTTTAATCACATCTTCATCCTGAAGCGAAATATTATTCGTTAAAGCACCATCCAACAGATACCCGTAAACATCCACATTAGCAACAACTTTACCTCGTCTGACGACTTTAATATCACGCATGGTACCAATGGAATCGGGACCACCACAGGAATAAAGAGCATTGAAGGCTGTAGCAAGCGAAGGCAGCGTATAAGTACCTGGACGGGTTGCTTCACCCACCACCGTTACACGAATGCTACGTATGCTACCCAGTGTTACACTGATATGAGCTCCCGGATAAATACCGGCAAGTCTGCTTTTAATGCTTCGGGTAGCATTCTCAACAGTCTGACCACTAACTTTTATAGGACTTACATTAGGAATGCGCACAAAACCTTCGGGTGATACTTTAATCTTATAATTAGCTTCGTATTGACCTGAAACATCAATGATTAATTCGTCATACGTACCCAAAATATAATTTGGAGGAGTCGGGATATTTAGCTTAGGCTCAAAAGTCAGATTTTGTTTACTAAATAAATAAGAACCGAAGATACCACCTGAGAAAGGCTTGGTGTTTTTCTTTAATCGGTTTTTATTATTTTGATTATTATATTTTGTATTACCGTTTTGTGTCTGGTTATACGGATCAGCCTGACCATTCTTATTATACTGATTATTTTGATTGTTCTCATTTGATTGATCTGCCTGATCTTCATCGTATACAGTTCTATCTACAACTTCATTTTGTTGCGTATTTGTACTTCCGGATGTATTTCCACCTTTGTACTTTTTATAAGCTGCCATTTGCTCAGGAGTTAATTTACTGAGATCTACATTCTGAGCCATCAGACCTCCAATCATAAATAAAAATAGTGCGACAAATTTTATTTTCTTCATAGATATATATTGAAAATAGTTTACTACTTAGGGTGAAAATCAGATTCTTTTCCGTTTTTACACAAAGAGGTTCGTCACTCCCAGGGTGGAGGTAACGAATTTAATTTTATAATCCTGAAATATGTTTTAATTTAGTTCAGACGTTACTTACACCACAAACGTTGCAAGCAGGGTCATACTATAAATCACTATCTCTAAACTTTAAGAACTTTATAAACTTTAAGAACTTTCAAACTTTATAAAAACTTAACCAACTCTTTCAATAAACGAAACAGGCACTGTTGTAACAGCAGAACCAAACCGTTCCAGTCGAATCAGTACTTTATGTTTTCCTTTTACTTCAATCAACTCACCAATCATCCCCTGTAACGGTCCTTTATTAATAATTATGGACTCACCACGTTCAAAATCATCCTGACTAAATTCAACAGGTTCATCAGAACCCTCAACCATAAGTCGGAGGTTGTCTATTTGATTATCCGGAATTGCTACCGGTCGTCCGCCTTCGCGAACAAAAGCAATTGCCCCGTAAATTTTAGTAATTTTATCAAAATCCACGAATGGAATACGAACAAAAATATATCCGTTTACAACCGGCATCAATACTTCTTTTACTCTATCACTCCAGCGACGTTTCACCTTTTGAAGTGCCAGATAATGTTCGATACCGGCTTCAGAGAATCGTTCGCTAACTTTCTTCTCCGCTCTGGGGGCTGTATAAACAGCATACCAACGAAACTTATCAGATTGTATGTCCACTTCCTCTTTCAATTTTAAAACAGTGCTATTATAATAAGTACTTTGCTAACTTTCAACTTTATGACCAATTTCAAACGTCTTACCACTATCGTTCAATTGATAATTGATAATTATTCACTTTTGACTGTAAATTTTCAACTATCAACTGATTAAAGTCTTCCATCCACCCAGCGTCTGTCAACAACCGCTTTCGCATCAAAAACGACAGAACCATCATTATAGTACTTTTCGAAATCAATTGATTTAAATTCATCGTGAGCTACAGCAAGTAAAACACCATCATATTTTTTGGAGGAATCGAGCTTATAGATAATGTCTACCCCATATTCTCGCTTTACTTCTTCAGGAGATGCCCATGGGTCATAAACATCAACATTTAACCCGAATTCACACAATTCGCGGTAAATATCAACCACTTTTGTATTTCGTATGTCCGGACAGTTTTCTTTGAATGTAACGCCTAGAATCAAAACATTAGCTCCTTTAATAGCATGAATTTTTTGAATCATCAGTTTCAGCACTTTATTGGCAATAAATGGTGCAATGCTGTTATTGACATGACGACCCGAAAGAATTACCTGTGGTACATACCCCAACGATTCGGCCTTACTGGCCAGATAATATGGATCAACACTGATACAATGCCCTCCAACTAATCCCGGACGATATTTAAGAAAATTCCATTTTGTACCCGCTGCATCAATTACATCGTTTGTATCAATACCTACCTTGTCGAAAATAAGCGCTAACTCATTTACAAACGAAATATTGACATCGCGTTGAGCATTTTCGATGATCTTTGAAGCTTCGGCCACTTTAATGCTTGGAGCTTTGTGTGTACCTGCTGTTATTATAGAGGAATACAGATTATCTACCTGATTGGCAATTTGGGGAGTTGAGCCGGAGGTAACTTTTTTTATTTTGGTAAGTGTATTTATTTTATCACCCGGATTAATACGTTCGGGGCTATACCCGGCATAAAAATCCTGATTGAATTTTAATCCTGAAATTCGCTCAATAACCGGCACACAGTCTTCTTCGGTGCAACCGGGATATGTGGTTGACTCGTATATGACTATATCGCCTTTGCTTATGACCCGACCGAGCATTTCCGAAGCCTTAATAAGTGGTTTCAGATCAGGCATATTGAACTTATTGATAGGCGTTGGTACCGTAACAATAAAAGTATTATAATCTTTTAGGTCAGTTTCGTCATAAGAAAATGATAATCCCAAACAAGGATTAGAGTTCTGAAGATTTGTTGCTTCAAGTAAACCATTTAAGTCAGCTTCCTGAGTATGATCAATGCCCTGCTGCAATTCATCAACTCTATTTTTATCAACATCATATCCCAGTACTTTATACTTTTTACCAAATTCTATGGCCAGTGGTAATCCCACATAACCTAATCCAATAACAGCAATTTTAAATTCTTTCATCAAATATAATTAATTTACACGAAATTAAATTATTGTGACCTCACTTCTTCTAAAAATCATTATCCAAAACATCGAGAAAAAAAAACAAAACAGAAATTTTCAAAATTAAGAGAAGTACTTTTTTTAAGTGGGTGCAAAGATACAAAAATTATTTTTCAAAACATATCTTTCCATTCTATAAAATTTAGCAAATACAGTTCAGAAGCGTGTTAAAATCTAATTTTGAATTAGTTGAATTTAAATATTATTTTATTACTTTGCAATATAAACAAAAAGACAAGCACATGGCGTCAATAGAACACTTTCCAAGAGTCAATGAAAACGGCGAAGTTATAGGCAAAGTAACCCGTACAGAATGCCATTCCGGTTCATTTATCCTTCACCCCGTTGTTCACTTACATGTGTTTAATACGAAAGGTGAATTGTACTTGCAAAAAAGAGCCTTAAACAAAGATATTCAGCCCGGTAAGTGGGACACTTCGGTTGGTGGACATGTAGATTATGGCGAAGAAACAGAGCTTGCTTTAAAGCGGGAGGTATGGGAGGAACTTGGCATAATTGATTTCGAACCTAAATTCATTAAACGGTACAAATTTGTATCACTCCAGGAGGCTGAATTAGTTCATAGTTACTACTGCATTTATGATGGACTAATCAAACCCGATCCAATTGAAATTTCCGAAGGAAAATTTTGGAACATAAAAGATATCGATGCTCAATTAGGCAAAAATGTGTTTACTCCAAACTTCGAACAGGAATGGACAACAATCGTCAGGGAAAACAGACCAACTATTATTCAATAAACACTGTATAAAAACAAAGGGTTGATTATTTTTAGTAATCAACCCTTTTATCATAATATAAAAAGTAATGTTATTCGTTATCTGTCGCTTCCAACTCAATCATCAACGAGTCTTTAGGAATACGAACACCAACTTCCACGTTTATCTTCTTAATCCGTGCTGTAAAAGGCATCTCAATTCGATTTTGCATTTTCATAGCTTCCAAAATCAAAAGAGGTTCACCTTCTTTTACTAGATCTCCTTCTTTGATAAAAATTTCAAGGATAGTTCCCGGTATAATAGATTGAATATCATATGGGCTTGGATTAACCCAGGGTTTTCTATTTTGATATTTTTTGGTCAGAAGAGTTTTGTATTTTCTTGCTGTTACGGCAAAATCTACATATTCTGGTTTTTCTGCTTCCATATTATTTTAGTTATGAGTTACAAGTTACAAGTTATTAAGCAGCAACTCAACATTGAGTTGCCATTTTCTGCTTCATTTCTCATTTCTAAATTAAAATGGAGGAATTCCATGTTTTTTAGCAGGACGGAAATCATCTTTATTTTTCGACACTTCCAATGCATGCAATAACATATCGCGAGTTTCCGATGGTTCAATAACTGCATCGATATATCCTTTAGAAGCCGCTACGTATGGATTGGCAAATTTTTCGATATATTCCTGCACTTTTTGTTGACGCATTGCATCTTCATCTTCAGCTTCCATAATTTCCTTGCGGAAAATAATGTTAGCAGCTCCTTCAGGACCCATTACTGCAATCTCTGCACTTGGCCAAGCCAACATAAAGTCAGCACCAAGGTGACGTGAGTTCATGGCAATATATCCACCACCATAAGCTTTACGAAGAATAACAGTGATCTTTGGAACTGTAGCTTCTGAATAAGCATAAAGCATTTTTGCTCCATGACGGATTACACCTGCATGTTCCTGATCTACACCTGGTAAATAACCCGGCATATCTTCCAATGTTACAATCGGAATATTGAATGCATCGCAATAACGAATAAAGCGTGCTGCCTTATCTGACGCATCACAATCAAGCACACCAGCCAGATATAACGGTTGGTTGGCTACAAATCCAATGGTTTCACCATTCAAACGACCGAATCCGATTACAATATTAGCAGCCCAAAGTTCATGAACCTCGAGGAACTTAGAATCATCCGAAAGCGCATGAATCACTTCGCGTACATCATAAGGTTGTTTTGGATCGGCAGGAATGATATTTTCAATATTTTTCTTAAAGGTTGGTTCCTTTGGCTCAACGCGTACTGCTTTTTCCTGATTACTGTGTGGAATCAATGAAACAAGTTCTTTAATTTGCTCAATACATTCCATTTCGCTCAAGGCATAAAAATGAGCATTTCCGGTAATCTCTGCATGTACACGAGCACCACCTAAATCTTCCTGAGAAATTTTTTCGCCCAATACAGTTTCAATAACATTCGGACCGGTAATAAACATTTTAGAAATATTTTCTACCACAAACACAAAATCGGTAAGAGCAGGAGAATATACTGCACCTCCGGCACAAGGGCCTAAGATTACTGAAATTTGAGGAATAACACCGGAAGCCATGGTATTGCGATAGAAAATCTCGCCATAACCAGCCAATGCGCCAATACCTTCCTGAATACGGGCTCCTCCCGAATCGTTTATTCCGATACATGGCACTTTCATTTTAAGCGCATGATCCATAATTTTCGTGATTTTACGCGCATGTTTGAGTCCTAACGAACCACCCATTACAGTAAAGTCTTGTGCATAAATACAAATAGGAGTACCGTTCATTGTTCCGGTTCCGGTAATTACACCATCACCAGCCAGTACTTTGTCATCCATTCCAAAGTTACGTTCTTCGTGCTCTACGAAAAGATCATACTCATGAAATGAATTGGCATCTAACAAAGCAAGAATACGATCACGGGCAGTCATTTTACCCATAGCTACTTGTTTCTCAATGGCTTTGTCACCTCCACCTTTTTCAACAATCGCTTTTTTTTGTCGTAATGCCAGAATGTTTTTCTTTAAAGTCATAAAAACTTCTTTTTAATTAAACATAAAGTTACGAGTCGCAATAAATGCAACCCTTATATCGGGAACAAAAGTAACACTTTTATCGTTAAAGTGTGCAATCACTTCGACATTGTTACACTTAATAAAATAAAACTATTTGTTAATAAGCACATTAAGTACATTTTTTCTGGTGGATTTGAAGCCGGCAGAATAATTTTCAAAATCTATATTCTCAAGATAAGCCACTAATTCCGGCTTGAAATCGGGTTCCTTTTGACATATTCGGAGCAGCATTTTCATGGAAAGTGCCTGCACAGCTATGGGCGACTTGAATGAAACCATCCAGTCAAAACAAGCATTAATAAACTCAACTGGAATTGAATTTGGTAATGGAATATTATTAAGAACAGACAAACAACCACGTTGCAAACCACCCTGTTTTGTCGAGATTGTAAGTTTTGCAAGTTCAATAAAATGTATATCATTAAACCATTCCGGATGTTTAGCACTAATTTTCTGACAAGCCCACGCAGCACGCCAAGCCACCTTTTCATCCGAATCAAATATTAACCGATAGACAATCTCAAAATCGGTTGGAACGACAAATATCTCTTGCGCCAGATAATCTACAAAATGCCTGGAAAGAGGTCGGAGAAGATGTTCACGGTAATCCATAATAATTTAGGTTAACCCCAAACCCCTGAAGGGGCTTTAAGATGACAGTCTGAAAATCAAGGAATTTATGAAATGTATAAAAAAAACAGGGCTTATTCCCCTTTAGGGGTTAGGGGTCTTATCTAAACACAATATCTACAATCACCTCCACTCCTACCTGGTTGTTTAATGATTTTTTTATTTCTTCCCTCGAAAGAAACAAATCATGTCGAAGAACCGAAGAAGTCAAAGTTACGTAAAGTACTCTGTTTTTTATAATCAATTCAGTTGTATATTGCACAATATTATTGCCAAGCACCGTTGGCCAGGCATCAATCAAACGTTTTTCATTCAGTGGCCTGTCGAGATGTTGTTCTTTAAGTACCTGACGAATAACATCGCTCAACAATTCTGTATTTTTTTTTCGCATAGTTTATTTTGACAGTTTACTATCTATTAGAGAAAATTGAGAGACCTATTAAACAACTAAAACAATTTAACGTAGAACCAACACTTGCCCGTTCCGAACGCCATCAGTAAATGCCATCTTATTCAACTCATAAAGACTCAGAACCTTCATTCCATAATCTTGCGAAATACTATACATCGATTCACCTGCCTGAACAGCATGAGTTTTATTTTCTTTTGGTGCTTTACTTCGCTTTGTATCAATAAAAACACGTGTTCCCGGTTTTAAATATGTAGAAGAATTGACTTCATTATAATTTCTTAAACGTTCTTCAGTCAGATTAAATTCATCTGCAATTGTAGCATAAGTATCACCGTCCATCGATGTAACAAGTTTTACTTTATTTACTTTTACAACAGTATGTTTTACCATTGCATGCACCGTCCCCATAGTTGCCTGACTTACAGTTTTTTCATGTTCTTTTCTCAATTCTCTATCAGCAACAAAATTATTTGAAGAATTTTCACCCAAATCATATTGATGCAAGTTATAATTTTCAATAATAGAAATAAGTTTGTAAGCATAAGTTGGGTCAGTAGCATAACCGGCTTTTTTAAGTCCGTGAGCCCAACCTTCATAATCAGTAGGATCAAGATTAAATAAGAATGCATACCGGCTTCTGCTTTTCAGAAAAATTGCATGATCTTCGTAAGAGTCGAGTACCTGACTGTATTTACGAAAACATTCATTCTTTGTTTCATCGTCGTGATAATACTTATCTCCATTCCAGTCGTTACACTTAATACCAAAATGATTATTCGATTCTTTAGCAAAGCTACTTTGCCCGGCTCCCGATTCCAACAACCCTTGAGCTAAAATAATACTGGATGGAATTCCATGCTCTTTTTGCTGTTTCTCTGCTAATTGATAATATTGTTCAATATACGCAAGATAAGCACGACTTCTGGATTGAGCTGGTACTAATAAACTAACAGATAGAAATGTAAGTAAAATTCGGGTTCTGATATTAATCTTCATTCTTTAAATTTATTGTTTTAACATGCTACAAAATTAAAACTAATTAATCAAAAAGAGTCGTTTGATTAGATATTTTTTTAATTTTGTACTTCTTCAAAGATAAACATTTAAACAGCACAATGAGCAACTGATAAAATTTACTTAACCAACACATTCTTGCAAACAAATATATGACAGAAAAAACAATAGAAACGAAAGTTTCGATTTACAGTTTTGACGAACTAAATGCATCACAAAAAATACTGATAAACAAAGCCAAAGAACAAGTGAGCAAAGCGTATGCTCCTTACTCAAATTTTCATGTTGGCGCCGCCATTGAACTTGAAAACGGCGAAATATTTGCCGGAAGTAATCAGGAAAATTCAGCCTATCCTTCAGGACTTTGCGCTGAACGTGTAGCTATGTTTTTTGCCAATGCCCAATATCCTGATATCGCCGTAAAAACGATAGCTATAGCTGCATTTACAAATGGACTTTTTTTGCCGGAACCTATTACTCCTTGTGGATCATGCAGACAGGTTTTACTTGAAACAGAAACACGATTTGAGCAAGATATCACCATTCTTCTTTATGGAACCGAGCATATATTTCAAATAAAAAACGTTAGACAATTATTACCATTATGTTTCGAAAACAGGAGTCTTAACGGTTAAGTTGCATATAGAACAGCTCTTTATTCTATTAAAATCATGTTTTTTTCAAAAAAAATAACTATATTGCGAACGCAAAAAAGAAAGGATGATTCAATTCCAACTTTTAAATTGCAAACCAATGGTTTAATGAAAAAAACTGAATTTAAAATAGAATATCAACTCAAGACTGCTTCAGTCAATATACTGTGGAATTCGATCAGTACTCCGTTAGGGTTAGCCGAATGGTTTGCTGATGGGGTTACGGTTAATGACACTGAATATGTTTTTTGTTGGGAGAAAAATGAACAAACGGCTTATTTAATTAACACAAAACCCAATGTTAGTGCTCGATTTCAATGGGAGGATGATTTAAATACCGACTATTATTTTGAACTAAAGATTGATGCACTAGAAGTTACCGGCGAAATGGCTTTAATTATTACCGATTTTGCTGAAAAAGGAGAAAAAGAAGATTTAACCTTACTTTGGAATAAGCAAATTGAGACTTTACGAAGAAAAACCGGAATTTAAATGCCAACGCATACATCGTCAGGAAACAACGAAGATAAAAAACCATTTGGCTAAGTTGCTGAATGGTTTTTCTCTTTCTAAAAAACGAACAAGCTCCATATTAAGCTAATTTCGCAAATCAAATACTTGATTATTGAACTTTTTGCTGTAATTTTGTTGCTCCAAAAAAAACAAGCATGTTTCGGATAAAAAAAATCGACTCTTACATATTTAAACGCTTTATTACGCTGTTTTTAATGACCTTTCTCATCTGTATTTTCATTTTGTTAATGCAGTTTTTATGGAAACATGTTTCAGAATTAATTGGGAAAGGAGTTGGTTGGTCTGTTTTAGCTGAATTTTTCATTTATGCTGTTTTCTCTATTGTTCCAATGGCGTTGCCACTTGCCATTCTGTTGGCTTCGTTAATGACTTTTGGAAATCTGGGCGAAAATTTTGAACTCACCGCCATGAAAGCCGCCGGAATTTCTCTATTCCGAATTATACGGCCACTCATCATCTTCATTTCATTGGTTTGCGTCGGTGCATTTTACTTTTCAAATTACGTATTACCCATTGCCCAGACTAAGTTATACACTCTCATTTTCTCGCTTCGCCAAAAAACACCTGAATTTGATATTCCTATAGGTGAGTTTTACTCAGATATACCCGGAATAAATATCTACGTAAGAGGAAAAGACAATCATAGTCTGAAAAATTTGATGATATACGATTTTTCAGGAGGATTTGAAAATGCAATGGTAACAGTTGCTGACTCAGGACGAGTGCAATTTACAAACGACAACAAATATATTCTGCTCTCCCTTTATGATGGTGAAAGTTTTTCAAATTTAAGCAACCAACGAATTAACAGTTCGTCCACAAGTATTCCATATCGACGTGAAACATTCAAGACGAAAGACATGTTGATGGATTTTAATACAGAATTTAATCGTCTAAACGAGTCAGTTCTTAAGGATGAACACGTCAGCAAAAATTTCAAACAACTTACACATTCTATCGACTCCGTAAGCAAAACGGTGAACTCACTCAGTGAACTTCAGGGGAAAAATCTTATAAGTCAACATTTTCTTGGCAGAGATGTTATAACTGGCGTTCGGTTAAATGATAGCTTAAAGAATAATCGAAAAATAGTAAATGTAGACTCACTATTCCTTTCATTGCCCCAGGATAAAATGGTCAGGGTAAGTAATTCGGCTTTAGACAAAGCAAATACAATGAAAAACGCGATTGAGTATAACAGAACCATGATTAACTCACAAGTAACATATATAACCCGACATGAAATAGAAAGACATAGAAAATTCACACTTTCATTTGCTTGTCTGATTTTCTTCTTTATCGGAGCACCACTTGGAGCAATTATTCGTAAAGGTGGACTGGGAATGCCGGTAGTAATTTCGGTAATCATGTTTATTATTTATTATATTATCGACAATACGGGCTATAAGATGGTAAAAGAAGGCCTCTGGCTATCCTACCAGGGCATGTGGTTAAGTTCATTTGTTTTATTGCCAATTGGTATATTTCTCACTTACAAGGCAGTAATAGATGCAAGTATATTAAACACTGAACAATACGTTAAAATATGGACTTTGATAAAATCAAAGTTCAACGCCATAATAAACAGAAAAATAAAACTAATTGATTCAAAATGAAATCAACATTAAATACAATTGAGGAGGCTCTTACCGATATTCGTGATGGAAAATTTGTAATCGTGGTGGATGATGAAGATCGCGAAAACGAGGGTGATTTTGTCTGTGCAGCCGAAAAGATTACGCCAGACATGGTTAACTTTATGATAACTCACGGACGTGGAGTAGTTTGTGCTCCGCTTACCGAAGACCGCTGCGACGAACTCGAACTGGAAATGCAAGTAGATAAAAACACATCTATGCATTCTACCCCTTTTACTGTAAGTGTTGATATGCTTGAAGGTTGCACTACCGGAGTTTCTGCAGCCGACCGCGCCGCCACTTTTCAGGCTTTAGCTAATCCTCTTTCTAAACCTGACACCTTTGGTCGTCCGGGACATATTTTCCCACTAAGAGCTCGTAATAAAGGTGTTTTACGCCGCGCCGGGCACACCGAAGCTGCTGTTGATTTAGCTCGTTTAGCAGGATTACAACCCGCTGGTGCATTAATCGAAATTATGAATGAAGATGGTACCATGGCACGTCTTCCTGATTTAATGAAGATTGCCGATAAATTTAAAATGAAGGTGATTACTATCAAGGACCTTATTGCTTACCGCTTAAAAACCGAGTCGTTAGTAGAAATGGGTGAAAAAGTAAATATGCCAACTAAATATGGCAACTTTAAACTGATTCCTTTCCGCCAAATTTCAAATGGAATGGAGCACGTAGCATTAATAAAAGGTGAATGGGAAAAAGATGAACCAATTTTGGTTCGTGTTCATTCGTCATGCATTACCGGTGATATTTTTGGTTCTATGCGTTGCGAATGTGGAGATCAGCTTCACAAAGCCATGCAACTTATTGAAAAAGAAGGCAAAGGTGTAGTTGTTTATATGAATCAGGAAGGTCGTGGAATAGGATTGATGAACAAAATAAGGGCTTACAAGTTGCAAGAAGAAGGCATGGACACAGTTGATGCAAATTTACATCTGGGTTTTAATGCCGACGAACGTGATTATGGTGTTGGTGCTCAGATTCTACGTGAAATTGGCGTTACCAAAATTCGTTTAATGTCAAATAATCCTGTTAAACGTATTGGTTTAGAGGCTTATGGTCTTTCCATTATTGAGAATGTGCCCATTGAAATTGAACCCAATAAATTTAATGAGTTTTACATGCAAACAAAAAAAGTACGCATGGGGCATAATTTGAAATACGTAAAAGGGAAAGAGGAATAAGTTTCTTTGTTTATAAAGTGTGAAGTTCATAAAATCAAAATATTTAATAGCGTTTTTGAAAAAACCATAGACTTTCCAGGTCTTTACAAATTTTACTCTTTATGGACTTTCTAACCAAGCACTAAAGCATATCTGAAACGAGCATTGAAACAGAGGTTTGAATCAAGAAACCATGTACATTGCGAATTCTATATGATAAACAACAAAATAAAATTCATACATGAAAACAGCATTAATCACCGGAGCCACTTCAGGTTTTGGACATTCCATAGCTTTTCGCTTAGCCGGATTAGGCTATAATCTTATTATTACCGGTCGCAGGGCTGAAAGGTTAGCCGAATTATCAAAACAATTACAGTCCGATTATTCTATTGAAGTATTTCCACTTTGTTTTGATGTCAGGGATAATGACGCTTGTACCAAAGCTATTCAATCGCTACCCAACTCGTTTCTGAAAATTGACCTGCTCATTAATAATGCCGGACTTGCAGCCGGAGCTTCTCCCTTTCAGGAAAGCGATTTGACAGATTACGACCAAATGATTGATACAAACGTAAAAGGGTTACTTTATATTACTAAGTTAATTGTTCCGGGAATGATTGAACAGCAATCCGGTCATATTATCAACATCTCCTCCATTGCCGGAATTGAGGTTTATCCAAACGGCAGCGTTTATTGTGCGACGAAACATGCTGTGAATGCCATTACCAAGGGCTTGCGCCTCGATTTGGTTAAACATGGTATAAAAGTAAGCTCCGTCTCGCCCGGAATGGCTGAAACTGAATTCTCGATAATTCGTTATCATGGCGATGAAGAAAAAGCTAAAGCTGTATATGCCGGAATTATCCCGCTTAATGCCGAAGATATTGCAGACACGGTTGAATTTATCGTCACCCGCCCCGCTCATGTTAGCATCAATGATATTCAAATTAATCCTGCTCAACAAGCTAACACTTACATTACACACAGAAATGTAAATTAATTGGTTTCAGATCGTTGATAAAACGTCATTATTCCAAGAATTTTTGACGAGTAATAACATTATTTAAAAAAATTACCCTATTTTTGTCTCTCTATTTTTTCTCAGTTGAAATTTTGAAAGTTTTGCAGCAATGCAAAATAAAATTTATTAAAATAAATATTGAAAATGAGCCCACTTGATTTAAGCAAGGATCCTGAAATCGTACCAAGCGAAACTCCTGAAGTTACTGAAACAACAGAAACAACAGAAACTATTGAAACTATTGAAGCAGTTGAAAACAATGTTATTGACGAAGCAGTCAATGTTACTGAAACTGTTGAAGTTGCAGAAGTGCCTGAAGTAATTGCAAGTACACAAGTTGCTGAAACTGCAGACGAAGTTGCCACAAAAGAGCCTACAGAAACAAACTTGGAAGAAGTCGTTGTGAAACAACCCGAAGATGCAAAATTAACTAAGTCTGATTATAGTGCAAACACTAAAGCGGAATTAGTAGCTGCACTTAAGTTGCTTATCAACAAAGAAGTGGATGCCGTAAAAGATGAAGTCGAACTAATCAAACAGTTATTTTATAAAAAAACAAAAGCAGAAATTGAGGAACTAAAGAAAGCTTTCGTTGAAAACGGCAATGAGGAAACTGAATTTCTTGCTCCAAAAGACGAGTTAGAAGAATCATTTAAAGCTTTACTTAATGAGTTTAGAGCCAAAAAAGCCTCAGTTATGGCTCAACTAGAGAAAGAAAAAGAAACTAACCTGCTTCAAAAACAACATTTGTTAGGTCAAATGAAAGTGTTGGTAGACAGTAATGATGATGTTTCCACTCATATTAACGAGTTCAGAGCACTGCAACAAAAATGGAAAACTATCGGACAAGTACCTGCAAGTGCTTCTACTGATTTATGGAAACAATACAATCTGTATCAGGAATCATTTTGGGACTTAATTAAAATAAATAACGAACTTCGCGAATATGATTTCAAGAAAAATCTTGAATTAAAAACCACACTTTGCGTAGCTGCTGAAAAATTAGCTTCGGAAACAGATGTTATATCAGCTTTTCAACAGTTGCAAAAACTTCACGAAGAGTGGCATGACCTGGGTCCTGTTGCCCGCGAAATACGTGAACAAGTGTGGAATCGCTTCAAAGAAGCTTCAACTGCTATTAATAAAAAACACCAATCATACTTCGATACAATACGTAAACTCGAAGACGAAAACTTTGAAACTAAAAACGCTTTGTGCGAAAAAATTGAAGCTTTCGATTTTAGCAGTCTGAACAACTATAAAGCATGGGATGAAGCTACTAAAACAGTTTTGGCCTGGCAAGAAGAATGGAGAACCATTGGTTTTGCACCACGCAAAGTAAATCAAAAGATTTTTGACCGCTACCGTAAGGCTTGTGATGCTTTCTTTGCAGCAAAAGGTGAATTTTACAAGGAAACTAAAAACGTATTGACTCAAAATGCGGATAAGAAAAAGGTCTTATGTGAAAAAGCCGAGGAGTTGAAAGATAGTGTTGAGTGGAAAGAAACCGGAGATAAGCTGATTCAACTTCAAAAAGAATGGAAAACCATAGGACCGGTTGCGAAAAAATATTCCGACGAGCTTTGGAAACGCTTCATTGGTGCTTGTGATTATTTCTTCGAACAAAAAAATAAAAACACATCAGGTCAACGTACTGTAGAAACTGAGAATCTGGCTAAAAAGAAAGAGTTGATTGCAAAAATTATTGCTTTTGAAAAAACAGATAACCCAGGTGAATCTATTACAGCCTTACGTGCTATCATGGGTGAATGGAACACCATAGGACACGTTCCTTTTAAAGAAAAAGATAAAATATATAAAGAATACCGGGACGCAGTAGACAAGCAGTTTGAAACGCTAAACGTAGATTCTTCGAACCACCGCATGGATTCGTTCCGCAATAATTTGAAGGATATGAGTTCGAAAGGCGACAATAAGCTGTTCCGCGAACGTGAAAAGCTGATGCGTGCATACGAACACCTTAAGTCGGAAATTGCAACTTACGAAAACAATATCGGTTTTTTCTCTTCTAATTCTAAAAAAGGTGGTGGATTAATTAAAGAAATGGAACGCAAAATTGAAACACTGAAGGAAGAAAGTAAATTGATTGAACAGAAAATAAATTTGATTGACGAAAACATTCAATAGTTAAATATATAAATAAAAAAAATCCGCAACCAAATTAGGTTGTGGATTTTTTTTGTTTAAAATACCCCTTAATGTATTCGCTGACGTTCTTCTGAGTTTTCAGATTTTGAGGAATATTTATATTTTGATCTTCCTATTTGATATTTTAGACTTATTCCTATATACGTATCATCAGCATCAAACACATTCAAATTTTGTCCGGGCAAAACAGAACGTTGGCTGGATGTCATTTGATTAAACAGGTCATTGGCTGTTAACGTACACGAAAGTGCTTCGTGGAAGAAACTCCGTTGCAATGAGAAGTAAAGATTCCAATAAGGTTCATTGTAACTTGTAGCCCAAGATCCTTTTCCGTTATATTGAAAGCCAATATCGAGAACAACTTTCTTTGGCAGATTTATAGAATTTTGAAATGTTAAGTTACGCCCCGGTGTGTTATTATTTCTTCTGATATTACTTTCATCATAATATGGATAAGAATTCGTGAAAAATGCTCCATACAGAGTGGTACTCCACCAAGCGAACAATTGCTTATTGAATGACAAAGAAGCATTATAACGACCAACATTATCGCCGTTTTCAAAACGAACATTGGTTAATTGTGCTTGTAAATCATCCTTAAACACCATAAAATAAATAGGATGTATTGAGTAATTATAACCTACCCGTAATGACAGAAATCCAAAAATATTAAATGACACTTGTAGGGAATGTATATCTGTAGAGCTTAAATTTGGATTCCCCTTGCGGTTTGTCAATGAGTCTACGTAAATACTGGGATCGAGTGCTGAAAAAGAGGGTCTTGAGATACGTTTGCTGTATGAAATACCGGTTGAGAAGTTATCGGAACAAGTATAATTAATTAATGTACTGGGGAAAAGTCCAAATTTATTAGTATTCAAAAAAACATTATCATCTTTTCGGGCTTTTCGTAAAGTCTCTTCTCCTCTCAATCCAATTCTAACTTCCAGCTTTTTATTTAATTTCACATTAAGAGAAGCGTAAGCAGCAAAGTATTGTTCATCAGTTTGGTAATGTTGATACAAATTAGTACTACCAGTCATATCTGTTATGTTATCACCTTTGATCCAATAATATTTAATACCGGTTTCAAGCTTTGTTCTGTTGCTAAACGGTTTTATGTAATTTTCCTTAACAGAGAGAATCGTAGGTATTTCTTTATTAAAATTACTATTCCAGAATGCCGGATTATTTTCAGTACCCACAATCTGATTATAAAATAGGTTGGTATTGTCTTTATGTCCAAAAGTATAATCAACTATTAATTTGAGATTCTGACCCAACGTATCTATTTTATAGTCATAATTGAGGGTGGAATTACTTTGCAACGATTTCTGAGATTGCTCCATGTGTGTATTGAAATCGTTATACAGCGAGCTGGAAAAATGAGTAAGCTGATTCCTGTTTATCACACTATTACCGATATAATAACCATTGCTTTGAAAAGTCAGCGTTTGATTCTTTGCCATGTCAATGTCAACAGAGAGCCGATAAGAATTTTCCGAATCATGTGATATTGAAGCCGCATGCATATCCATAGTAGAGGTGGATGAAAGCGTGCTGTAGTTATTTTCAAATGTCTTATTATTGTCAGTTGAATGATCAATATAAAGATTGGATGTTATTCTTCCTGCCTTTAATGTTCCTTCAACAAATCCACTTCCTGTACTTCTTCGGGATTGAGTAAAAGTGCCTCCAAATCGGAGTAGATATTGATCCATACGTTTTAGTGTATTAATCAATACAACAGCATGTCCTTCGGCATCATAAGTCGCTGAGGGGTTATCAATAATTTCAATAGATTTAATATTCTGTGGATTCAGCATCTTCACTTCATTCATCGAATACACTTCTTTGCCATCGATATAATATTTGGGTGTACCCTTACCTGCTACAATCAGCTCCTGATTTGCACTTCTAATGAGTCCCGGAGTCTTCTGAAGCATATCATCACCATTCAGCGCATTTGCCAGTATACTGCCATCTACAATCACAATAGTTCTGTCAGCTTTGCTTTGAATAATTGGTTGTTGAGCAGTAACGGTTACTTCTTTTATGGAGTTAGGTTGCAAAACCATAGTTGGCAACTTAGTATCTCCTCCTTTTATTTCAATTGTTTGCTTTAATGCAGCATAGCCAAACGATGTTATTTTCAACACATATTTATTTGCCTTGATATCATTTAAACTAAAGGTTCCATTGGCAAATGCTGCACTGGCAATTACTGAAGAGTCGGTGGGAGCTATTAAAGCCAAGTTAAAATAATCTACCGGTTTATTATCTGTGCCAACAACTTTTCCTGTTAACGAATCTTCTGCTTGCGCAATGACAACAAACTGACAAAGAAAAAAACAAACTATAATTCTCATAAGTCTTCAAAAAAAATAATAGTAATAAAAAAATTTATAGTATCCATTTTTTACAGACACTACCATAGCTTTTACTAATCTCTCGATAGCATCATAGGTTATTTTCTAATAACAAGGTATACCAAAGTTGATATGCTAAATTATTGCTTTTGTCTTTTGTATATTTCTTTTCTTGTTGGACAATTGCAAATAATGTATTTTCCAAAACTCATTTTGTAGTGACAAATAATCTGATTGCATTTCACAATGTGTACTTTGCCGTCTAAGCAGCGCTCCACTTTACCGTTTATTTTGAAGAATTCTGTGTGTGCTTTTAAACATTCAAAGTTTCTTCGACAATAAGCAGTTTCTTTTAAAATTTTATTATCTATTTCCATAATTTTTTCAGATGTCAACTAACGGCATTATTTCAATATCCTTAACATCAATAATAATATGTAGAATTTCAGTACTTATTTTGTATTGTTATTTTCAAGGAAAACTGTTTTTTTATGTGCAGTTGCACCACCTGCGAGAGATTACGATTGTATATTTATTCATATATCCTTCATTTACAACTCACAATAAGTCCAAATACACAACATTATAACATGAATTCACACTTTTTTGAAGTCCAAAAATAACACATATTCTTAACACTCCCAAATTATTTGGGTGTTATTTTTTAATTTAATTTCAGAACCCTTTGTTAGTGGGGGTTTCAGCAAATTAATTATTTTTTTCTTTTATATATAATATTCTTGGTAATCAAAAATAAAAAAAAGACCTGATTGAAGAGTTTCAATCAGGTCTTATGTATTGATATTATAAAGAATTACAAGAATTTAATCACGAGTTACAAAAGTGTTAATCGGCACAATCCCTCAAAAAAAATATAAATCATTTAATATTATTGCACATTCAATTATTCAAACATATTTCTGAAATGTGCAAAGAAATTGCGTGAAGCAGAGGCATTCGGTTTTACATTGTCAGATTTACCAAGTTTCTCCATAGCCGTTTTTTCTTCCTTATTAAGATTTTCTGGAATATAAACGCCAATATTTACAAGCAGATCTCCCGTTCCGTAGCGATTAACGTTAGGTAATCCTTTTCCACGTAAGCGAAGTACTTTGCCGGGTTGAGTTCCGGGAGCAATAGTTACTTTTACTTTTCCTTCTACCGTTGGTACTTCCATTGAACCACCCAGAGTAGCCATTGGGACAGTAAGCAACAGGTTATATATTAAATCATTTTCATCGCGAATCAGTTCCGGATGAGGTTCTTCTTCTACCAGCACCAATAAGTCTCCGTTCACTCCTCCCCTACGCGCTGCGTTTCCTTTTCCGCTCACCGATAGTTGCATACCCTCCATCACTCCTGCCGGAATATTGATAGTAATTACTTCATCTTCGCGTACAACTCCTTCACCGTTACAATGTGTACATTTGTCTTTTATAATTTTACCATCGCCACCACAAGTCGGACATTCAGCTGCTGTTTGCATTTGACCCAGAATGGTGTTTTGCACCCGCATAACCCGTCCCTGACCATTACATGTTGTACAAGTTGTTGTTGACGATCCGTTGGCTCCACCAGTCCCATTACAATGCGAACAAGCAACCTGTTTCTTTACTTTTATTTTTTTCTCAACACCGGTAGCTATTTCAGCCAATGTCAGTTTAACTTTCACACGTAAGTCTGAACCTTTCCGAACCCGTTGTCCGCCACCACCTCGCTGGCTTCCACCAAAACCGCCAAATCCGCCAAAGTGACCGCCGAAAATATCACCAAAATGAGAGAAAATATCGTCCATATTCATACTTCCGCCGCCAAATCCACCTCCGGCAGCACCACCTACACCGGCATGCCCGTATTGATCGTAACGTTGACGCTTTTGGTCATCACTTAGTACTTCATAAGCCTCGGCAGCTTCTTTAAAATTTTCTTCCGATTGTTTGTCACCCGGATTTTTATCAGGGTGATACTGAATTGCTTTTTTACGATAAGCTTTCTTTATCTCGTCGGCAGAAGCTGATTTAGACACTCCCAGTATTTCGTAATAATCTCTTTTGGACATATAGTAATGTGATAATAAGTTGATTTGATAATGTTATAACAGGACAATGCGATAATTATTAACTGACAGCGATTAACTGTCAATTGTATTTATTCACCTACAACTACTTTAGAGAAACGAATCACTTTCTCGTTCATTGTATAACCTTTCGAAACACAGTCGACGATTTTACCCTTTAAATCCTCAGTTGGTGCCGGAAAAGTAGTAATAGCTTCATGAAATTCCGTATCAAACACCTCATTTTCGGTAGGAATTGCTTTTACTCCATTTTGCGCCAGAAAAGCAATGAATTTTGAATAAATCAAATCTACACCGTCTTTAACCGCCTGAACATCTTCCGAAGTTTCCATGGCTTTAAGTCCACGCTCAAAATCATCAACTAACGGCAACATATCAACCAATACTTTTTCACTGGCAGTTTTCAATAAATCCACACGCTCTTTCATGGTTCGTTTACGATAATTATCGAATTCAGCCATCAAGCGTAAGTTTTTATCATTCAATTCAACACACTTTTGCGCCATCAACTCCATTTCATCCACAATTTGGTCTGCAGCTTCTTCAGTAGTTTCAGGAGTCTTAGTAGCTTCAGAGGTTTGTGTTTCCTGAGTTTCACAGCCGTCTTTTACTTCCTGATTATCTTCAGTATGCTTTTTATTTTTCATATTCATTATTTATATTTACTATGCTCTCACGTAAAAATAATGAGAGTTTGGGTTCAGCTGTTTGATATCTCAATAATTTTGCCAAAACACCCGAATTCCGTTTTTGGCAGAAATCGGGTGGCAGAATGTCAGAAACAACTGTTTTATTTCAACTTTCAGGACAAAATGAACAGTAGAATCACTTATTTATATTAATTTTTTTATTCTTACAGCCAATAGTCAGAGGTACATTAGAAACCTCATTTATCGTGTCAGCATAAACTTAAAGCTTACACCAAAATTAGTAGACGATACAGGATAAGATGATGAAATAAGCGGCGTACTCGACTGACGATCATAGAATAGCTGAATATTAAGCTTAGCACTGAATACATAATCTGCCATAACTTTCAGGGCAATTAATTTATTTCCACTCGAAGCCTGCGTTATATCTTCTTCTACTTTGCGTAACAGGGTTTTAATATCTTTATACGATACATCGGCACTAATCTTCAAATCGTTCTTGACCTTGGTTTGCTTGTCAGATTTAAGTCGGAGAATAACATCAAAATCTTTTAGTACATAGCCAAGCCCAACTTTATACTCGTTACTTCCTGTTTCAATCAATTGAGTACTCGACAGATTAAGTACCATAGTGCGTTGTTTGCTGAATTCCAATTTACCGGTCATACTGTTTTTCATTGCCACATTCACTCCAATCAGCGGACTAAATTGTTCTGTTAGTGACACATCTGATATATTATACGGTGAAGATGGAATAGCATTGTTATCGCTCTGCACGTCGCGGATATAGCCCAAAGCCGAATTGTCGCCATCCAATCCTACCCAGGTAGAGTAAGAAGTATAAGAACCGATACTATACTTACAGGTATAAGCATGAGTCAGACTCACCGATTTAAAATGATTCTTTATCCAGGGAATATTAGATAATCCATCATAACTAATCCGCCAGTTAGGCAATACGCTGAGCAAAGACAGGAACGGATTAGTACTTACTGAATTCACATCCCGCCCTGTATATGCAGCCAAAAATGCAGGAATGAGAACATCTGTAGAATTTATATCATACATCCCTAATGCAGAATTATAACTGGTGTTACCCAACCTATTCGTTTTTAAAAAACCGGCATTGGGATAATGAGTTCCGATTAATTTGCTATTTAATTTATCGGCTATTATCTGGCGATATGCAAGGAACTTATCAAATAATTCTGATTTATAGTTATTTTGTGCAGTACCCATGGATTTAAAAGCCGTAGACAAAGCTACAAGCGAGATATTATAACTTCCTGTATAAGTCTCAGGCATATCGGGAAACATGTATTGGATAGAAGTATTCCTGGTCTGATAACGTTTTGCATTTAAATCAATTTTTAAACCTGGAATTGGTTCCAAAGAAGCTTTAATATCCAAATCGGATGTATAAGCACTAGTAGCCGGTGTAACAACCGAGTCATTCGTCACCAACCAATCTTTATCTTTAATGCTCTTAATAGTATTAACATCGGTAAATCCAAAAACAAAACCATAACCCGGTGATAAAACTCCATTCACACTTTGTTGTCCAAGGAAGTTCGGTTGGTACTTAAACCCCGGCAATACCATACTGTTCGATTCGCGATAAGTAAATGAAACCTTACGTACCATCATCAATGCGCGAACAGCAAAATCAATCGATGATTGAGCCTGCGACTGGACATTAGGATCCTGACTAACCAAAGTAAGAAGGACGCTATCGGCTTTTAGAGTAGGAGTAATTTCAATGGTTGTTGCATTTTTTATCTTATAATTCAACAAAACAGGTTTTCCGGCTCTATCAACTGCAGTGAATTTAAATTTCTCACTTCCTAATCTATGATTAATCGTAATTAATTTATTCTTTTCAAGATTCACGTTCTGAGTAAAAGTGCGGGATTGGAATTTAGGCTTGCCCAACGATGATTGTGGTCCGAAACGACGATTTATATCTTTCAGATACTTGGATTTATTGTAAAGATTTTCGAAATTAAACTGTCCATCCAGTTGCCAGGCACCCATGCTTGTAGCTATATTACCCAGATTAGTTGAACCCTCAATTGCGGCCGTACGATTCCAACTATAATTAGAATTATAGCTGGCATTTGAAGTAATCCAATCCATCATCGGAAGTTTGTCGATAGGCAGTCTCCACGAAGCATTAAATACTTGTTGATAGCTGTAAGGCACACCCAGTTTCTTAATATTCGACCAAACAGAATCACGCCAAGATTCATAATACTGCTTACCTATTTCGGGAGTATTGTATGGCTCTATAATGCTGGCATTCATGGCTGTTTGAAGTCCAAGACTAATCGATTTGGTCAGGTCCCATTTAATATTAAACTGCCTGTTCCACATAAAGTCTCTACTGGAATTCAAATCCAGACTTCCTCCAGTTGTTGAAGTTCCACTTAAATCGCGCAGTTTAATCTGAGAATACTGACGATCCATATTGGAACTCATATTCAATGAAGTAGGCAAATAATTAAAATTAAAATCTTTAATTATTCTAAAGATCGGACTATTCAGAGCTTTCACTTTTTTGAAAGGCTCAACCGGTTTGGGGTTAAATGAAAAACTATAGTCGACCGATGCTTTTTGCTCCTTGGTCATGTTTTGTTCTACTTCCGGACTATGTTGATTTGTTTCGGTGTAAGCATAAGAAAATGTGACGTTTGCTGGGTCATAAAACTGTGGCGTCTTACTTTTTATATTTAGTTTTGCTCCTGTAATGTTGAAACTCTTTGACGAGTTTACCGTTTGAGACATTTGTTTCAACGAATCTCTGGCTGCCCTACCAACGGTATTATTCAACGCGTCGGAGAGTAATACATCCTCATCAAGCGGATTATATTTAGGCGAAAGAGTTTCGTTAGAATAAGAGTAATATGCCGGTATTTTTAGCTTAGCCTTTTCAGGAAGAAAACGTCCTAATTCCAAAGAGGTACTAAAATTCATTTGATATAAATCATCCAGCCTTCGGGTGTTGACATTGCTTTCCAGACTTCCATATCCGGCAGTTTCAACTCTTCCTGAAAAATTCATTGTTCCCACATCCGACAATCCGACTGCAACATTAGCCATACCGGCCCAACCACCAGATTCATCGAATTCGGACATACGCATTTCATTTACCCATATTTCGCCTGATTTAGTTGAGTTACTTCCATTTCTGATACCAATCATAATGTTTTCAACGTCGGAAATTGAAGGGTTACCAACCACCGTAACTTTATTCAACGGTTTATCAGGATCATATACAATGTACGGAATCACGTTGGACACATTGGATGTATTACTTTGTTTTGCTTTATTCCGCTTCAATTTCGTACTGGTAAGCACATCAAATGAAAAATCAAACATATTCTCGGGATACCAAACTATTTCCTGATCAGATGTTTTACTTCCTGAATAAATTCCATCAGGCGTAAGACGTAGTGGTATTTCATATTCATAATAGTTATTTACCATGTCAGAACCAAGACGAATAAAACAGGTCAAATCATGATCTTTTAAATTATCTGTTTCATCTTTCTTTTCAGCGTGAACAAACATCTGTAATCGTTTATACTGACGCATATCATAGGATGTGTTCTTATAAACCCCACGTGCATCGCCCGGTGCCAAATCACTGACACGCAAAACCATCGACTGTTCGTTTTGTTGAAGCAATTGAGGCTGACCCGGATCTGTTTCACGGGTTACACCCGGAGGTAAAACGTAGTTTATGGGCGATCTATTCCCATTTTCCTCTATGTTAACAGCCTGAATATCGAGTGTTCCATCCGAAGCAGGCACAGAAGAAGTGCTGTATAAAGGTTTTGTATAGCCTCTCCATTCACCACGTACTAAATCGAGTGTAGCCAAACGCAGTGTGACAGAATCACTGAAGTTCTTCATGAACATACGAATGAAACGGATAGATTTGAAATTGCGGATACTACCTATTTTTTCATAATTTTCGCGAATTGGAATTTTAAACTGATACCAGGTAACAGGACCGGTTTTATCACTAGGTTGAGAGGTAATTTTATCAGTGATATAATTTTTACCAACTTCCATGGTATTTTTATCTATCTGGACATGATATTGATAGTATTTTTCATATTCATTCATGGTATTATCACCATTAATATCTTCGCCATCAGGTATAGAAGTAGCCGAAGTTGCATAAGATTCAGTCACATTATCAGCATCAGGCGAATTGCCTTCAGGTCCGTTATAGTGTTTATAACGGTCTATTATGTTCACCTGATTTTTATCATAATCAGAACCCCGGTAGAAATGATAGTTATCTCCCGCAGGATCTTGTAATGGTGAAAACTGATCACTCTGCATCTTAGCTAAAGCAGCAGGTGTTACTCTGGTTTTTACCGCATCCACATAATCTTTATAAGCCGGAAAAAGAAACTCATCGGCAGTAGACAATCCATCCAGTCCAATATCCTGATTTTTACGTGCTCCCGGTGAGTTGTCAAAAGCATTAACCGTTGATTGCGTTTTAGGTACCCGTCCCCAAGTTGTAGTCTCGGTCTTGGTCACATCACCGTCGGCAGGTAAGCCATTTTCGAATGATTTTTTGCCATCTTTTAAAATATCCTCACTTACATCGCCTAAATTGAAATATAAATCTCCGGTTTTGTCAGTCGTCAGTCCATCTTTAACATACGGATCCATCATCCAGAATTCGATATATTCGATATTCGATGCTTCAAAATCAGTGGCATCCAATTTCCGCATAATTCCACCCCAACGGGTTTTTGGACTTGCCAATGTTCCATCCAGATTCATACCTGCCGAAACAGCAGTTGGGTTCACATCCAGATTATAAGGACCACGTTCGGTTGGATAGAATGACAAATTCAGAACAGTCATCCTTGATGACTGGGTAGCCAGAGTTTGTTTATAGGGAAAAATTTCTTGTTCCAAAACATTACGTGTAAGGTTGTTGGATTGGATGGCTTCATTGTTTCGAATATAATCCGGATTCGAGCGGGTATCACTATTATTGAAAATAGGGTCAACATAATACCACGAGAACAAAGCTCTGTTTTTACCATAATTCACATTGCCACTCAGTGCCGCTTCCGGGAAAAGCGCATTTTTTGTATCGGGATTATAAGGCGTGCTGGCTAAAAACCAACTAGTAGGATAATGAATATCAATAGAAGTTTGTGTAGATTCAAAATCGTCAATATAAGCCAGACCTGCTGAACTTACGACACTGGAGTGCCCTGGTATTAATTGAGCAAATTCGGCATTTACAGCTATGGTCGATGGTTTTGTGGCATTCACAAATGGCAGAACATTGATCATTTTTGTGAGCAATTGAGACTCTGTACGCCACGAAGTATTAGCTCCCCAAATGGTATTGGAAATTGGTTCGTTACCTGTATTAACCTTTGTAGTTAAAGGCGATTCGGAAAGGTGCATAATAGTTCCACCAACACTGAAATCTTTATTAAATTTATATTCTAAATGTGTTCCAAGTAAAGTTTTTCGTTGCATACTGAAAGTTGATTGATTTTCCAGCTTTACGTCAACATTTGTACCTGATGCAATCAGCGATTTATTAAGAATGGTTACAGTCCCCATCGTGTAATCGACTGTATAGTCTGTGTTTTCAACCAAAGTAGTTCCACCAGCCGTCACGGTTACCGAACCGCGAGGAACATTCATGGCATTAAGCTTTATTTCCGAGCCCGACGAGCCTTTGTAAGCCCCAACTAAACGGAATTTATTTTTCTCACTATACTGCTGTGCAACTACCAAAGTTGAATCGTACAATTGCGGATAAGCATATTTTTCTGCTGTCTTGGCAAGTTGGTTTGTGCTATTAGTAGGACTATTAGGGTCATAATTAGGATAAATAGCTTTTGCTAAGTGTAAGCCAAAAGGCTCAAGAACAGGAAAAATTATGCGCCCTGTATTTGAAAGCACAGTATAACCCTCCACATAGTCAAACTTACCATCCGGGCCAATTGCATTTTTAGTATCCAATCGGTCGAGATTCATTACTTTCAGCAAAGTTTCATTTTTTATATTACCTTCAGTAATATATTGTAGTTCGGTTCCAATTGAATCATTCCGATAAACAACATTCAGTTTAAAATTATCCGGTTGAAGTTGAAGCGCACCCAAATCATAAACGTTTTTCATCATCAACTTCCAGGAAGCCAATTGTGGAGATTGAGTGGTTGATTTTATCAGCTTTATCATCAAAGCCTGAGGTGCCGTGACAGGATCGGTTGAAAATTCCCCAACTTGATAAACATCCCCCTTGTAGGTGTATTCGTATGCTACACCCAGCACTTCATCTGGATTCAATGCCGTTTTTAATGAAATGAATCCAAGATTAGGACTATATGTATATTCGGCAGGGTCTAATTTGCGGGCACTTTCAATTTTTTCATAATCTTCGCCACCATTTATGCCAAGTCCACTGTATGCCGAAGATAAAACAGAGTTAGTTTGCTGAATGTCACGCACACCACCCAGTCCGGTTACTTCAGCATAAAGTGAGTTAGCCTTATTGAATGGGAGTTGAATTCCGGGTGTAGCTGTCCAATGATTATTATCAATTACATTTGTTTCAGCCAAATCCATAAAAGCCACGATATTGCGTGCCTGATCGTAATTTCCACGTTTGTTGGTTACCCAAACTTCCATTCGATTAATTGTTATTCCCGATGAAATGTATGGAAGTTTACTCATCCATCTTTCATAATTATCCCGAAAATAATGGGCTAGAAAAAAGTGTCGGTTATCATCATAATTATCAATAGGGATATCAAATTTGGTAGTTTGCAAACCACCTTTTGAACTTACAGTTTGAGTCTGCGATTCTTGTTGCGAAGCAATGGCAGTAACATTCAGCCGTCCAAACTGCATTTCACTTTTAATACCAAACAGGGCAGTACTTCCGGTAATTAATGAGCTGTTAAGTGGCATACTCACATTTCCGGCTTCGATACTTTTTATAATATCATCTTCTTTTCCTTTGTAAGCAAGTTTTACCATTTTTTGGTCAAAGTCAAAACTGGATTCGGTATTGTAATTCAACCCAAAATTCACTTTATCACCCACAGTTCCATTTACATTCAACTGAATTTTTTCATTAAAATCAAAGATATTTGATTTTCTCATCTGTTCAGTTAGCGCCGGATTATCTATCTTATTGGTTTTATAACCAAAAATCAACTCAGCCGAACCTTGCGTTTTAATTTGAACCCCACCTGGTCCGAAGACTTTATCCGCAGCGCCGATATTGAATTTCAAATCGGATTTGGAGTATTTATCTTCGTTATTTACAGTTGCTTTATTATTTTTTTCTTTCCAATAACTCTGCATCTCTTTTTGCGCAGAATAAGCACGGTATTCCTGATCGGTCATCAAAAACGGAGTTGCTATTTCATTGTTACCTGCAAAAATCCGTAATACATAATTTCCCGATTTTGTATCATATTCCACCACCGATTTTACGTTATCCGGCTTAGGAGCATCCATCGCATATTTTGTATTTAGCTCTTCGTAAGTATTTTGGGTGATTTTTTTAATCGGAAATTTCAGTTTGGATTGCTGATTGGTATCAACAGGAGTTGTAGTTATTTCAGCAGGTTGGACATCTGTCGAAATATGCTGAGTTCCCGCTACAAAAGCATAAGCAGAACTTAACACAATACTACAGAAGACTAAAATGGAGATTGTTTTATTCGAAAAAATCATAAATATCAAAAATATTGCACTGTTATTAATGCAAAATCATAGTTCGGTTTTTTATCTCGGTATGATATCCTAAGCTGATATAATGACTATCACATCATTTTCAATGCTAGTTTAATCAATTGTTCTACTTTCAGGGCAGGTTGTTCCTGAATAATTTTTTCAACGGTTTTTTGTGAAGCTGCAGCGGCAAATCCAAGCATTACCAATGCAGAAACAGCTTCTTCTTTTTGCTCGTTTTGCGCATTTGGGACGAAATTAGCAAATTCTCCTCCACCAACACCTTTCACTATTTTATCTTTCAAATCGACAATGATTCGTTGTGCTGTTTTAGTTCCAATGCCTTTGATTGCATTCAAGGCCGAAACATTTCCTGAGGCAATCATTTCCTGAATTTCCTGAGCCGAATAGGATGACATAATCATTCGGGCTGTATTAGCACCAATGCCCGAAACAGAAATCAACAGCAAAAACAGCTGACGTTCACTTTGCAATCGGAAACCGTATAGCACATGTGCATCTTCCCGAATAGATTCAAAAACATAAAGTTTAGCCGAAGTTTGCTCGCCCAGAAAAGAAAAAGTAGGTAAAGTGATATGTATAAAATAACCGATTCCACCTGTTTCAAGCACTACAAAAGCCGGTGTAAGCTCGGTTATTTCTCCTTTTATATAATCTATCATTGATTTAAATCCGTCAAAGTGATATTCTAAATTTTTAACCTGCAAATATACTTAATTTTTTTTGCATCTCAGCCTATTTCTTTTTTATTGTCAGGCATATCAATTACACTAGACTAAATAACGTTATTTTGATTAAAATAGTACAAAACGGCATTAAAATATGTATACGAAAAATTAAACACAACAAAACACATCCTGAGTTTGTTGATTATAAAATTAAAGTTTAATATTTAATTCAAAAAAAATAAATTATGAAACGATTAAATTTTCTTTTACTTCTGCTTATTCTCTTTTCAGCGTTTAGCTTCGGACAATATAAATTGCCTGATTTGCCTTATAAATACAATGCTTTAGAACCATACATTGACAGTACTACAATGCATATCCATCATGATTTGCATCATGCCACTTACGTTAGTAATTTAAATAAATCATTAGAGAAGCATCCTGAACTATATAAGAAAAGTGTTTTGGAACTAATTCAGTCTCTGAATGAACTTCCGGCAGATATTCAAAATGTCGTTCGGAATAATGGCGGTGGAGTTTACAACCACAGTTTCTTTTGGAAAATAATGGCTGCACCAGGAACAGCTAATATGTCACCTAAACTGGAAAAGATTCTGAGTGAAAATTTCGGAAGTGTGGATGCATTCAAAGCCGAATTTGAAAAGGCTGCTGTGGGTCGTTTCGGATCGGGTTGGGCATGGCTGATTAAAGAGCCTTCGGGAAAATTACGCATCATCTCCACCCCAAATCAGGATAATCCACTTATGTCTGGTGCTGAGGTTAAAGGAATACCTGTATTGACTTTGGATGTTTGGGAACATGCCTATTACCTTAAATACCAAAACAAACGGGCTGCCTACGCAAAAGCCTTTTGGAATGTAGTAAACTGGACGGAAGTGGAAAAATTAATTGAGCAATAAGCAAAAAAAATATTCATTTTGCATCTTAAAATATCAATGAAAATCCTGCTTAAACGCGGGATTTTTTTTGTTGGGTAAAATGGACTTAATAACAATCCATCTATTCCCTGCACCCTATGCCAAACAAATACTATTATCTCATCAAACACCAATAAAACCACACTTATGCTACAATAATAATCCATTTGCTATAAAAATAATCTAATATTTATACAGATTTCATTCTTTTCAATTATCTTGCAGACAAATTTAAACAATGTAGTTTTCATGGAAAAAATTAGTTCAACCGAGGTCCTTGAATGGGCAAAAAGTTTTCTTAGTAAATCAGAAAAAGAAATTACAGGTGATGAGTTAAAAGAGCAAAAAAAATATGCTATCCTCATCCAAAATCCGAGTGACAAAACATTGCTTTCAAAAATGCTTGATGAGTCGTCACAGATCCACGACAACAAAAAGTTGGCGCTCCGTATTAAAATATTAGTTCAACAGTACGGCATTCCAAAATTCTTAAGTCCCACTGACGCTTTTCTTTTTAAACTTTTTACGAGTTTTGGTTATCGCTTTTACTACATTGCTGTTCCTATAATCAAATATCGTCTTCGCTCAGACACCGCAAAAGTAATTATCAACGAAGAAGCATCATTTCTGAATCATCATTTAAGCGAACGTCGCCAACAAAAAATCGGTCAGAATGTGAATCTGCTTGGTGAAGTGGTACTCGGCGATGGCGAGGCTGACCATCGTTACAATCATTACCTCGAAGCATTGAAAGATCCGCAAATAAATTATATTTCCATAAAAATATCAGGAATCTATGCTCAGATAAATCCTTTCAACTACGAGCAAAACAAAATTGAGCTTTGTGATCGTCTTACCCACATCTATCAGCAATCCATCGACTATCCGTATATTGATGAAAATGGAGTTTCAAGTGCTAAATTTGTGAATCTGGATATGGAAGAGTATAAAGATACCGAACTTACGCTTGATATTTTTAAAACCGTTTTAAGTCTTCCTCAGTTTAAAAGCTACTCGGCGGGAATTGTAGTTCAGGCTTATCTGCCCGATGCGTGGAATTTCCAGACTGAATTGCTTGAGTTTGCAAAGAAACGGATAACCGAAGGTGGTGTTCCATTAAAAATGCGTTTGGTAAAGGGAGCTAATCTTCAAATGGAGTCTATCGTTTCGTCGCTAAAAGGTTGGGAAAATCCGGTTCTTCCAACTAAAACAAATGTTGATGCAAACTATCTCCATATTCTGGATCGGGCATTGCAACCCGAAAACACACAAGCGTTACACATCGGCGTTGCTTCTCATAACTTCTTCAGCATTGGTTATGCTTATTTATTAAGCACTAAAAACGGTGTTGAAGATGGAGTTACTTTTGAAATGCTGGAAGGTATGGCAAATCACTTACCACGTGTGATGCGAAACCTGGGAAAACAAATTATTTTATACACGCCGGTGGTAAAAAACGAACATTTCCTCAATGCCGTTTCCTATTTGGTACGTCGGTTAGATGAGAATACAGGTAAAGATAATTTCCTGAGTTACTCATTCAACCTTAAATATGATAGCGA
>Ga0302292_1000085_pt1 | contig 65653 bp, 64 predicted proteins | sample III_Fen_N2_1_FD_194553 | JGI IMG/M metagenome (GOLD analysis project Ga0302292, IMG submission 194553) | Peat permafrost microbial communities from Stordalen Mire near Abisko, Sweden - III_Fen_N2_1 | ecosystem: Environmental > Terrestrial > Soil > Wetlands > Permafrost | place: Sweden: Abisko...
GTTGTTTTGTTGTTGCTTCTGGAAATAATATTGAAAAAGGTGGTGTGGATTTGGATGAAACTCCTATGTATCCTGTTTGTTCCGATGAAAATAGTGATGATTTTGTTATTGGGGTTTCTGCTATTGATAAAGATGATAATAGAGCCTCTTTTGCTAATTATGGAGCTAAATGCGTTGATGTTTCTGCTCCTGGTATTGGTATATATAGTACTACTGTATATAAGCCACAACACTCAAGTTTTAATAATTATTATAATGGTTATTGGTCTGGAACATCTGTTGCTACTCCAATAGTTAGTGCTACTGCTGCTATTATAAAATCTATTAATAAGAACTTTACTCCAAAACAAATTAAAGACATTATTGTTAATACTGGAACTGAATTAAAAGATAAAACGTTAGGTAAAAAAATTAATGTATATGAGGCTGTAAAATCTGCTATTGCGAAATCAAAAGAAAAAGATAGATATTTTAATATAATATCTGGTGCTGGTTTTGGTGATTCTCCAATGGTGAAAGTTTTAAGAGACAATGGATATGAAGAGGTTAATTTTTTAGCTTATGATAAAAACTTTAAAGGTGGCGTGAATGTTGCTTATGGGGATGTTTTTGGTGATTCTAATAAATATATTGTTACAGCTCCAGCTTCTTCTGGTGGGCCTCATTTGAAAATATTTAATGAAAAAGGAAACTTAAAGAAAGAATTTTTTGTTTTTGATAAAAAATATACCGGTGGTGTAAATATTTCAATATTGAATAATTATGCTCCATTTTCTAGTTCTGATATTATAATATCTCAAGCATCTAATGGGTCTAATGTTAGAATTTATGATGCTAGTGGGGTTTTAAAAACATCTTTTTACCCATATGGTAATAATTTTAAAGGAGGCGTTAATATAACTTCTTGTAATCTAGATGGTGGAGAAGATTTTAGTATAATTACATCGCCAGCTTCTATTTTTAATCCAATAATTAAAATATTTAATAGTAAAGGAGAAATTGTTAAACAATTTTTAGCATTTGATAAGAAATATAAAAATGGTGTTTCTATTGGTTGTATAGATTATGATTTAGACGGTAAACAAGAAATAGCCGCGTCAGTTATTTATAATAATAAGCCATATATTAGAATATTAGATAAAGATGGTAATTTTATAAAACAATTTGTTGTTAATGATCAGAATGTAAAATCAGCAATAAATATATCTGGATTCTATTCTTCAGATTTCCCTAAATATAGAATGGTAATATCTCAAAAAAATTCTGGAGAGCCTAAAATAAGAATATTTGATTTGAATGGAGGAGTTACTAACGAATTTTTTGCTTATAATAAAAAACTTTCTGGCGGAGTTAGCTTTGCCTTAGGTGAATAATTAATTTAAAAAAATATGTCTAATACTAAAACAAAAAATATAATAGTTGCTGGTGGAGCTGGTTTTATTGGCTCTAATTTATGCGAAGAACTTGTGAAAAGAGGTAATAATGTTCTTTGCATTGATAATTTTTCAACAGGAAGTCAGAAAAATATAGATCATCTTTTGCAGTCTACTAATTTTGAATTTATAAATTATGATCTTACGAAACCTATTGATTTAGAAAATTATAGAGAAGCAAAAAAATTTAAGATTGAATTTTATGGTGTTTCTGAAATATATAATTTAGCTTGTCCTAATTCTTCTAAGGATTCTGTTAAATTATCTTTCGAGACTGCTTTTGCTAATTCACATGTTACTAAAACTTTGCTAGATATAGCAGAAAAATATAGTTCTAAAGTCTTATTTACATCATCATCATCTGTTTATGGTATTCCTGAAGATGGAAGCTACCTTATTGATGAGAAATATATTGGTCATATTGATAATTTGTCAGATTCTGCTTGCTATGACGAAGGAAAGAGATTTGCTGAGACTATTTGTAATATTTATAATAAAAATAAAAACATAGATATTAAAGTGGCTAGAGTCTTCCCAACATATGGTCCTAGAATGAGATTAGATAGTGGTGTTTTTATAGCGGATGCAATTATAAAAGCCGTTAATAATGAAGATATAGTAGTTGAATATTCTAAAGATGAGCATGCTTCTTTTTGTTATGTAAAAGATTTAGTTGAAGGTATGATTCTTATTATGGATAATGGTAAATTTGGTCCTTATAATATAGGTAATCCAGAAGCTATTAAGATATCAGAAGTAATTGATGTTGTTAAAAAAATAGTTTCTTCTGTTTCTCTTGTTGAATATAAGGATAGCGGTAAAAAGAAAATTATTCCTAATATAGATTTAGTGAAAGAAAAATTTGGATGGTTTCCATTGACTCTTTTAGAAGAAGCTTTAAGAGATACTGTTGATTATATGAAAGCTGCAAAAAACAGTTTTAATACTAGTGATATTTTTAAAGAGGATGAAGATGGTAATATAAAAGTTGCAAAAGATAGTTTAAAAAAACAAAAAAATAGTATATTTAGTATGATATTTAAGGAATAGATAGGAAAAAAAGAGAAAAAATACAAAACTAAAAACTAAAACAAAATGTTTACATTGTTGGCTACTAATTTAGTTACTAATGCTTCGCAGGCATTTAATAAAGTTAATTTTTCTAACCCTACTTGGGATGTATTTTTAGTATTATTTTTTATAACTTTTGCTTTTTTATATGGAATTTTTTTAGGTAGAGATAAAATTGTTAGTCTTATTATAGTTATTTTCTTTTCTTATATGTTAACTATTAAGTTAAGTTTTTTATCAAAAATGATAAAGAATTTAACTGAATCTCAGTTTTCTATTTTAAGTTTAGTGATGTTTATTTTATTTTTATTTATTTTATTTTTTCTAATTGTAAAAAAATCTATACTTTCTTCAGTTTCTAACTACGCATCCACTTGGTGGCATGTTTTACTTTATAGTATTATTCATACTGGACTTTTAATATCTCTCTCATTAAGTTTATTAAATAAAGAGTTACTTAGTGTATTTGGTCAAAATATAAGGTATATTTTTATATATCCACAGGCAATATTTGTATGGATTTTACTATCTATTTTGTCTTTAGTTTTCCTTAAAAAATCAGGAGAATAAGCATTATTTACAATATATTATACAATACTATTGACTATTTAGAAAAAAAGTGTTACTTTAGTAGAAACAAATTTTCCGCTTGTTATATCTTAATAGTGAAAAAGGAAAATTTATTTAATATATGAAGAAAAATAATACAGTACAACTTGATAATGTTGATTTGGATAAAAACAATGATATGTCAGTGTCTTCTTTAATGGAGGATATATTTTCATATTTGTCTGAACAAGAAGTGGATATTACAAAGAAAAGATTTGGAATATTTGAAAGAAAACACACTCTTGAAGAAATTGGTAAGACTTATGGTGTTACTAGAGAAAGAATTAGACAAATAGAAGGTACTATTGTTAAGAAAATTATTGGACTTAACCAAAAGAACGCAAAACTTAAGGAATTAAAAAATTCTATTATTAAGTTTGTTGAAGAATATGGTGGAATCATAGAAGAATATTTTTTGATTGAAAAGTTTTTCAAAGAATTAACTGAAAATGAAAGAAGTTTTGTTGAATTCTTATTATCAAAGATTTTAGTTGAAGATTTAATTCAAGAAAAAGCAAAAGATGGAAGTAAGGTATTTTATAGATTAAAAGGTTTTGCTGCTAATTCTTTAGAAAAAATAATAAAAGAAGTTGTTAGTATTCTTGAAGAAGTAAAAGAACCTTTAAATATTGATGATATATTTGAAAGATTAAATGTTAAAAAAGTTCTTGAAAGTGTTGATGGTAGATTATTAGAAATATATAATAGTTCTGAAGTTGATAATAATACTCTTTTTAAGAAAACTGTAGAATCTTATTTAAACGTTTCAAATATAGTTAAGAAAAATGTATTTGGATTGTGGGGTACTAAATCTTGGAAAACTGTTTCTCCAAAGAGAATGAGTGATAAGATTTATCTTATTTTAAATAAAGCAGGTAAACCATTACATTTTAAAGATATTACTAAACTTATAAACGAAAGTGGTTTTGATAAAAAATCAGCAAGAGATGTTACTGTTCATAATGAACTTATTATAGATGATAGATATGTTCTTGTTGGAAGAGGTATATATGCTTTGAAATCTTGGGGTTATAGAAGTGGTGCGGTTGCTGATATTATTGAAGAAATTATTAAAGAAAAGGGAACAGCCATGACTAAGGTTGAAATATTGGAAGAAGTAGGTAAACAAAGAATGGTTAAAGATTCTACTGTATATCTTTCTCTTACAAACGATAAAAGATTCAATAAAATCTCTGCTGGTAAATACGATTTAGCTAAAAAATAAAAATTCGGGGTTATCCCGTTTTTTTATTTATTAAAAAATGCTATAATAGACAATATTTCAAATAAAATTAATTTATGTTTTTTCTTGATTATACAACTACTTTTTTTCAAAGTTTTAACTGGGCCGCTGTTATTGAATACATTAATAAGCCTTTTTATGTGCTTTTTTGGGTATTCTTTGTTAATGGTGGTTTTATTTTGTTTCTTTTAGTTTTGTTGTGGTGTTTTTATAAAATTTATATGGACACTATGATGGGTGTTTTTATATCTAAAACTAAAAAAATATGTCTTTCTATAGATATTCCAAAGAATAATATGCAAACACCAAAGAGTATAGAATCCTTGTTTATACAGCTTTTAGGTACTTATGTGAAGCCAACCCTTAAAGAGTTTTATTTTGTGGGGAAGATCCCTGCTGATACTTTTACATTCGAAATAGTTAGTTTGGATGGTTATATTCAATTTATTATACATTTAGCTCCTTCTGCTAGAGATGTTATTGAATCTGCTATTTTTGCCCAATATCCTGATGCTGAAATTATGGAAATTCCTGATTATGCTCAAAATTTTCCAGATCATTTTCCTTCTGAAGAATGGGATATGTGGGGTACGGAATTAGCTTTAGTTAGTAGAATAAAAAATACAGATTTTTTGCCAATTAAAACTTATGATGATTTTGTGGATGCTGATGCTGAGGAATTTAAATATAAAGACCCACTTGCAGCTGTTCTTGAAATTATGGGAAAAATGAGAATGGGAGAGAATCTTTGTTTGCAGATTGGTGTAAGAGGAAGAGGTAAAGATGCTATAAATGCATGGGAAGCTTCTGTAAGAAAAGAAATGGATGGTATTATGGGAATTAAAGAAGTTCCAAAACCAGCTACAGCTAATCCTTTTTTTGCTTTATTTTCTCCTTTTTTAACTATAGGTAAGGATATTTTTGCTCAGTTATTAACTACAGAAATATCTGCTGATGCTGAATTGAAAAAAGAAGAAAAGGCTCCAGAACTTACTAATTGGGCTAGTAAATTAAAGCCTGATCAAAAGATCACTATGGAACTTTTAGAAAAAAAGCTTTCAAAGAAAACTCTTGAATCAAAAATTAGAGTTATGTATATAGCAAAGAAAGAAGTTATGAATAGAGCCAAAGGCGTTTCTGGTATTATGGGGACAATATCTCAGTTTAGTAACCCGAATGGTTCTTCTTTGCTTCCTGTTTCTGACGTTAGTACTGCTGGTGCTAAATATTTTTTCGTTCCTGAAAGAACTGCTAGAAAACAAAATTTGTTTATTAACGCATACAAGACTAGAAGTATGTTTAAAGGTGGAGCTACTTTTTCTATGAATATTGAAGAATTAGCTTCTATATTTCATTTTCCAAATATTTCTGTTAAAGCGCCTATGATAACTAAAGTTGAGAGTAAAAAGGTTGAGCCACCTATGGATTTGCCGACTTTAGATTAGTTTTATTAGTATTTACAAAACAAAAAAAATAATATATAATGGTTTCATCTAAATTTCGCCAGCGTAGCTCAGTTGGTAGAGCTGCAGTTTTGTAAACTGTCGGTCGGGGGTTCGAGTCCCTTCGCTGGCTCCAAAGGAAGTTAATTAATAATTTTGTTAATATGTCACAAGATAATTTAATAGTTTTGGCTTGTACTGATTGTAAGTCTGTTAACTATCATTCAAACAAGAATAAAAAAATTTTAAAAAATAGATTAGAAATGCAAAAATATTGTAAAGCTTGTAGAAAGCACACTTTGCATAAAGAAAGTAAATAAAATTAATCCTAGAAATAGGATTTTTTTATATAATGATTGATTTTGACAAGAAAATGTAATAAAATGATTGAGAAATATAATTCTTAAATTCTTTTTATGTCTGAAAATTCTATGGATTTTATTATTTCTTATTGTAAAAGACGTGGTTTTGTTTTTCCTTCTTCTGAGATTTATGGCGGTTTTGCTGCTATTTATGATTATGGTCATTATGGTATTTTATTAAAAGAAAATATTAAAAATGCTTGGACTAAACACATGATTCAATATAGAGATGATGTTTTAGCTCTTGATAGTGCTATTTTTATGCATCCAAAAACTTGGGTTGCTTCTGGTCATGTTGGTGGTTTTAATGATCCACAAGTTGATTGTAAAACTTGTAAAGCTAGAATGAGAGCTGATCATATGCTTGAAAAATTTGGAGTTAATGCTGATAAACAACCTATTGATGTTATTAATACAGAATTAGATAAAATTAAAGCTACTGGTAAACTTGTTTGTCAAAACTGTGGTGGAAAAGATTTAACAGAAGCTAGAGTATTTTCTCTTATGGTAAAATCTAATATTGGTTCGCCAACTGATGCTTTGACTGAAGATAATGTTGTGTATTTGAGACCAGAAACTTGTGGTGGTATTTATTTAGAATATAAAAACACAATGGATAGTATTCATCCAAAAATGCCTTTTGGTATTGCACAAGTTGGTAAAGCTTTTAGAAATGAAATAGTTGCTAGACAATTTATTTTTAGAACTAGAGAATTTGAACAAATGGAAATGCAATATTTTCATAATTCTAAAGACACAAAAGAAATATTTGAAAATTGGAGAAATACAAGATGGGCTTGGTATTTACAATATGGAATTCCTGAAGAAAAGATTAGATGGTATAAACATGAAAAATTAGCTCATTATGCAAGTGATGCCTATGATGTAGAATATGATTATAAATCTTTAGGTGGTTTTAAAGAGGTTGAAGGTGTTCATGCTAGAGGTGACTGGGATTTGTCACAACATTCTAAATTTTCTGGAGAAAAGTTAGATTACTTTGATCAAGCAACTGGTGAGAGATATACACCTCATATTGTGGAGACTTCTGTTGGGCTAGGTAGACTTTTCTTGATGTTTTTGGATAATGCTTTAGTTGAAGAAAAAATTGTCTCTGAAGACGGAAAAGAGGACGTTAGAACGGTTCTTAAAATTCATAAAGATTTAGCTCCTATTAAAGTTGCTATTTTCCCATTATTAAAAAATAAAGAAGAATTACAAGCTGGTGCTAGAAATATTTTTAATGAATTGAAAAAGTCTTTTATGTGCGAGTTTGATGATAATGGTAATGTTGGTAAGAGATATAGAAGACAAGATGAAATTGGAACTCCATATTGTATAACTTTTGATTTTGAATCATTAGAAGATAATGCTGTTACTGTTAGAGATAGAGACACAATGAAACAGGAAAGAATTAAGATTAATGAATTGAAAAAATATTTTATAGAAAAGTTTGAAAATTAATTAAAAAATATCGCTTAATTGCGGTATTTTTTAATTAATATGGTTGACTTTTTAATGATTTTAATATACGGTATTTTATATATGGAGGTGTTTTATGTCTGAAAATGACAAATTCTTTTTCTCCCTTGATAGCCTTATTTTAAAAGGTGTTCCAAGAGAAAGTATCAAAGCCATTAATTTACATTATGAAGATTCTGAGGCGAAAAAAAAGCATTGTAACATTTTTGGTGCAAGTGTTCATTATCATGATTCTTCAAATCCAGTTATTGCTGGAGACAAGATATTCATTGCTTGTAATCGTGGCGATGATGATGATTGTCAACTTTGTAAGGGTTATTCTAGAAAGGTCATTTCTTTTGAAGAAGTTGAATTTAGTGATAAAAAAAGTGAGAAGAGATGATTACAGATTGTTTAAAGTGAATGTTAAGATAAACATTCACTTTTTTATTTGTATAAAAATTTTTTTGGACCTATAATTTAAATAGCAATTTTATCAAGGAGTTTAATATGTTTAAATTTATAACCAATTTTTTTAGGGAAAAAAAATTAGAGGAAAAACAAAAAAAAGATTTTCAAATGTATTTGATTAATAGGACTATAAAGGTTTTTGAATATGTTGATGATTTGATTATTGAAACAAAGGAAAATGGTAAAAGTATAAGAAAATGTACGGTTTGTGGAGTTGTCCAGAATTTTGATAAAACTCCTATAATTGAGATGCATCATAAAGAAGATTGTCCTTGTAATGATATAAATTTATTATTGTTGGATGCTAGAAGTAGAAGAGCATTACTTATTTTTCATGATTAGTTTATAATCCGGACGAAATAGTCCGGTTTTTTATTTGTATAAAAGTAGATTTATTGTATAATTGGAGCAGATTATGATTAAGAATTAATGTTAATAAAAATGAACAATAATTATAAAATTCAAAAATTAGAAAATGGTTTAAATCTTATTACTGTTAAGATTGATAGTGTTGATACTGTGAACACTATTGTTTATTTTCCGGTTGGTTCTAGATATGAATCTCCAGAAGATAATGGCATCTCTCATTTTATTGAACATATGATGTTTAAAGGTACAGAAAAACGTCCGAATACTCTTATTTTAAGTGAAGAGCTTGATAATATGGGAGCTATTTATAATGCTTATACTTCTAAGGATATGACTGCTTATTATATTAAAAGTAGCAAGAATGATATTGAAAAAAATATTGGAATTCTTGGTGATATGGTTTGTAATTCTAAATTTGATATTGAAGAAATAAACAAGGAAAAAGGTGTTATTATTCAAGAAATGAAGAAATATGAAGATCTTCCAGAATGTTATGTTGAAGATATTTTTGAACAATTAGTTTTTGGTGAAAAAGACAAGCTTGGTCAGTTAATTATTGGAAGTGAAGATAATATAAAATCTTTTACAAGAGATCAATTTATGAATTATAAGGATGCTCATTATTTTGGATCTAATGCTTTTGTTTGTGTTGTTGGAAATTTTGATGAAAATCAGATTTTAGAATTGATTAAAAATAATTTTAAATTCCAAATAAACGGCAATAGGGAAGATGAGGTAGAAAAATTAAGAAATAATTCTAGAAGAATATTAGATCAAAAAGAACCTAAATTTAAATTAGTATACAAAGATATTGAACAAGCTCATTTAAAATTAGGTTTTCCAGCTTTTTCTTATTTCGATAAAGAAGTGTATTCTTTATCTTTATTCTCAGCTGTGTTTGGTGAATGTATGAGCTCTAGACTTTTTATAAATATTAGAGAAAAAGAAGGTCTTTGTTATAATATTTATTCTTCTATGGATAGGTATCAAGATTGTGGATTATTTTCTATAAATTCTGGTCTTGATAAAGATAGAATTTATGAGGCTATTTCTTTAATTAAAAAAGAATTAAATGAAGTAGTGAAAAATGGAATTACACAAGAAGAATTAAACAAAGCTAAATCTATAATGTTTGGTAGAATGGATGTGGCTTTAGAAGATACTTCTAATATTGCAGAATTTTATGGAAGACAGTATTTATTACAAAATAGAATTATAACTCCAGAAGAGAAAAAGGAATTTATAAACAAGGTTACACTCGCAGAAATTAATGATACAATAAAGAAAGTAATAAACTTTAGTAAAATTAATATGGCTATAATAGGACCATATAATGATAGTGCTAAGTTTGAAGAATTATTAAAATAAATATAATTTATGTTTGGAGAAAAAGAAAATAATAATGTTATAAAAATAGATATATCTTATAATCTTATAGTAAAAACTATATTGTTTGTTTTTGGTTTTATTTTTTTATTTTTGATAAGGGACATAATAGGAATACTTCTTATTTCTATTTTTCTTACAACAGCTATCGGACCATTTGTTGATTTTATTCATAAGAAGAAAAAAATACCAAGATGGGTTGGTATTGTTATAATTTATGTTGGAATTATTGGTATTTTTGCTTTAGTTGTTGGGATGTTATTCCCAGCTATTATTAGAGAATTTAAAACATTAATAGATAAATTGCCTTATTTTTATCAATCACTTGCTTCTCAAGTTGATGGGATTAAATCTGTTGCTGTACAAGATGCTTTAAAGGAATATCTTTTAGGCTTTGCAAAAGGTGCTATGTCTAAAATTCAAACAGGTAGTGGTGATATTTTTAAATCTTTTGGAAATGTTATTTCTGGTTTTGCTTTTTTCTTTATAACTTTGGTTATAACTTTTTATATGACAATGGAAGAAGATGGGCCTACTAGATTGGTTAAGGCTTTAGTTCCAAAGAAGTGGCATCATTATGCTTTAAATTTAATGGTAAAAATTCAAAATATAGTTGGTGGATGGCTTAAAGGACAATTATTATTGAGTCTTATTATAGGCTCTATGTGTTATGTTGCTTTGATTATAATGGGAGTTAATTATTCATTACTTCTTGCATTACTTGCGGGTATAACAGAAGCTATTCCTTATGTTGGACCTATTTTAGGTGCTGTACCAGCTATATTTATTGCTTTTACGCAATCTCCAATTAAGGGTATAGCTGTTGCTATAATATATGTTCTTATTCAACAAATGGAAAATCATTTTATAGTTCCTAATGTTATGAAGAAGTCAGTTGGATTGAATCCTATTATTGTTATTATAGTTGTATTAATTGGTGTTAAAATCGCTGGTTTTGCTGGTGCATTACTTGCAATTCCTTTCACAGCAATTTTACAAGTTATTGGTATAGAATTTTTTCATTTAGAACAGGATGGAATTTTTAGACAGAAAGAAGAAGACAAGGAAGAAATTAGTGTAATTGGTGAGAATAAATAAATATTATGTTGTATATAGTTGCTACGCCTATTGGGAATCTTGATGATATAACGATGAGAGCTTTAAATATTTTAAAGACTGTTTCTTGTATTCTTTGTGAAGATACAAGACATACTCAAAATTTGTTAAATCATTATGGTATTAAAAATAAATTAATGAGTTATCATCAACATAGCAATATTGTTAAGATTGATGAGATTATAAAAAGACTTGAAAATAATGAAGACTTAGCATTAGTTACAGATGCTGGGACTCCTTGTATTTCTGATCCAGGTTTTGTTTTAATTAATAAAATACGTGAAGAATTGCCAGATATAAAAATATTTCCTATACCAGGCGCTTCTGCTATGATTTCTGCTTTATCTGTTTCTGGTTTTAATCTTGCTAGCTTTACTTTTCTTGGTTTTATTCCAAATAAAAATGGAAGAGAAAAATTTATAAAAAATATTTGTGATAAAAGCGATTCTGTTTTTTGTTTTTATGAATCTTGCTATAGAATTCTTAAATTATTGGATCAAATTGAAAAGATTTTTATTGAAAGAGAACAAGAAGATAGAAAAATATTTGTTGCAAGAGAATTGACTAAAATGTTTGAAAGTTATTATTATGGTACAGTAAAGGAAGTTAGAGAGAAGTTGTTAAAAGATCCGGTGAAAGGAGAATTTGTTGTTGCAATAGATAGATTTAAAAATATTGAATTATGATAGATAGTCATTGTCATTTAGATTTTGAAGATTTCGATAACGATAGAGATAATATTATTAAAACCGCTCTTGAAGCTGGTGTTTTTAAGATTATTAATCCTTGTTCTAATTATCAATCAAATTTAAAAGTTGTTGAATTGTCTAAAAGATACGATAATTATTATTTTTCTGTTGGTTTACATCCTGATGAAGTTAGTAAATTGAATGGAAATGAGCTAAATGAAATAGAAAAATTAATTTCTAATGAAAAATGTGTTGCTATTGGTGAAATTGGTCTTGATTATCATTATCCTGATTTTGATAAACAAAAACAGAAAGAATTATTTATTGCACAATTGGAATTGGCTAAAAAGTATAATAAGCCGGTGATTATTCATAATAGAGATTCTGTATCTGATATTTATGATATCTTGAAAGATTATAATCTAAAAGGTGTTATTCATTGTTATTCTGAGAATGTAGAGTGGGCTCAAAAGTTTTTAGATTTAGGTTTTTATATTTCTTTTACTGGAATTATAACTTTTAAAAATGTTAATCCAGAATTATTAGAGGTTGTAAAATTTGTTCCTATTGATAGAATACTAATTGAAACAGATGCTCCATTTTTAACTCCAGTTCCTTTTAGAGGGAAATTAAATAAACCAGAATATGTTGAATATGTAGCTTTGGAGATTGCTAATTTAAAGGGGATTACTTTTGGAGAAGTTGTAAAAGCTACTGATGTAAATTGTAAAAAATTGTTTAATATTTAGTTGTTAATATAAATCTATATGAAATATACAGATACAATATATGGTGAATTTGATATAGATGAACCTGTTATTATTGAGATTTTAAATTCTAATTTTTTTCAAAGATTAAAAGATATTAGTCAAGGTGGATATGGCTTTGAAAATTTATTTAAAAGTCATAAAATTTATCAAGCAAATAGATTTGAACATTCTGTTGGTTGTTATTTTTTGGTAAAGAAATTTGGTGCTAGGTTAGAAGAAAAAGTTGCTGCATTAATTCATGATATTTCTCATACTGTCTTTTCGCATTGTATAGATTATGCTTTATCTGATTTTCCGGAGAGACAAGATTTTCAAGATAATGAATTTTCTAAGTATGTTATGAAAACCGATCTGCCTCTTATATTTATAAAATATGGTTTAGATTTGAATTATATTTTGGATGAGAAAAATTTTAAATTACAAGAAAGTGATCTTCCTGATTTATGTGCTGATAGAATAGAATATTCTTTAAGACATTTTGTCCAATATAGTGGATTTAGTTTGGATAGAATAAATTATTTTTTAGATAATTTGACTGTTTTTGATGAAAAATTTGTTTTTAAAAATAAAGAAAGTGCTTTAGATTTTGCTAATTCATTTATGGATTTAAATAGAATTTATTTTTCCAATAAAGAGACTGCTGCTATGTTTTTTACTAATAGTAATTATATAAAATATGCTTTAGAGAAGGAATATATAGAATATGATGATTTATTTTTAACTGAAAGTTTTGTTATTGATAAAATAAATAAAAATTTAGGATTAGATAGTATTTTAGAAGATTTGTGGTTGCAGATGAATTCTGATATGTCTAAATTTGTTTTTGATGATAATGATTTTGAAAGAAAGATTGTTTGCAAGTCTCGCGTTGTAGATCCATTGTTTATTGATGGAGATTATTTGAAAAGAGTTTCTACTGTTGATGAAAATTATAAAATAAAGGCTATTGAAGAAAATAAACCAAAAGAATATTATGTAAAATATAAAAGATAGTTATGAGCATAGATTTGTTAGAAAATTTAAATGAAGAACAAAAGCAAGCCGTTACTTTTGAAAACGGTCCTCTTATGATTGTTGCTGGTGCAGGTACTGGTAAGACTACTGTTCTTACAAAAAGAATGGCTTATTTGATTTTAGAAAAAGGAGTTAAACCTGATGAGGTTTTAGCTTTAACTTTTACAGAAAAAGCTGCAAGAGAAATGGAAGAAAGAGTTGATATACTTTTACCTATTGGATTTGTTGATCTTTGGATTACAACCTTTCATTCTTTTTGTGACAAAATTTTAAGACAACATGCATTAGATATTGGATTGTCTAATGATTATCAATTATTAACTGAAACTGATCAATGGATCTTGATTAGAAAGAATTTTGATAGATTTGATTTTCTTAAATATTATAAACCTATTGGTAATCCTACAAAATTTATATCTGCGATGATAAAACATTTTTCTAGATTGAAAGACGAGGGAATTTGTCCAGAGGATTATTTGGATTATGCTAAATTATTAAAACCATCTGAACAATTACCAGATGACGAAATTATTAGAATTACCGAAATAGCTAAATCTTATGAACTATATGAAAAGATTTTAGCTGAAAATAATTTAATGGATTTTGGTGGTCTTATTAATAATACTTTGAAATTATTTCAAACTAGACCTTTTATTTTAAATAAATATAGAAATAAATTTAAATATGTTCTTATTGATGAATTTCAAGATACAAATTTTAATCAATATCAATTAATTAAAATACTTGCTGCGCCGATTAACAACATTACTGTTGTTGGTGATGATGATCAGGCTATTTATAAATTTAGAGGAGCGTCATTATCTAATATTTTGAATTTTAAAAATGATTATCCAGAATCAAAAGAAATTTTATTATCAAAAAATTATAGATCTGCTCAAGATATATTAGATTTGTCTTATGGATTCATTAAACAAAATGATCCAAATAGATTGGAATATAAAATTAATTTATCTAAAAAATTAGTTTCTCAAATTCCTGATATTGCAACGATAGAGCATATTCATTCTTTGACTTTAGAAAATGAAGTTAAAAGTGTTATTAATAGAATTTTTGAAATAAAAACTGAGAATCCGGATTTAACTTATGGTGATTTTGCAATACTTGTTAGATCAAATTCGTCAGCTAAAATTTTTAATAATTTATTATCTATAAATAATATTCCAAATGAATTTATGGCATCTACGGGTCTTTACTCTAAGGATATTATTTTGGATATGCTTGCGTATTTAAAAATTCTTGATAAAGATTTTGATAATGCTTCTATGTATAGAATTCTTTCTATTCCTATTTTTGGAATAGAAAAGAAAGAAATTATAAATATTTTATTTAATGTAAATAAATATTCAAAATCGGTTTTTGCTATTTGTAAGAATGCTTCTGGAATGAATTTTCCTTTGTTATTGAAAGAAAAACTTGAGAAATTAATTTCATTAATTGAAAAGCATACTAACTTATCCACAAGGGAAAGCGTGAGATCTATTATAAAATATTTTCTTGTTGATTATGGTATAGCTGCTGATTTAACAAAGAAAAACGATCAAAAACAAATTTCTTATATTAATAAATTTGCTGCGATTGTAGAGAAATTTGAAGACAGTAATTATGATGTTACTCTTCCTCATTTTTTGGAATATATTGATTTGATATTAGAATCTGGTGATCAAGGCTCTTTAACTGTTGAAGAACAGGATCCTGATACTGTTAAAATCATGACTGTTCATGCTTCTAAAGGATTGGAATTTCAATATGTTTTTGTTGTAAATATGGTTGATAGAAAGTTTCCAGTTATTGAAAAAAGTGATCCTATAGATATTCCTTTAGATTTAATAAAGGATAAAGAGGTTATTGGTGATGGAGACCCACATTTAGAAGAGGAGAGAAGGTTATTTTATGTAGCAATGACTAGAGCTAAGAAAGGATTAATTTTTACAAGTAGCGATGATTATGGTGGAAAACAAAAGAAAAAACTTTCTAGGTTTATGGAAGAATTAAAGGAAATAGAAAACGGTATTATTCATCAAAAGGAAGATAGTTCTATTACTGATAAATTAGGTATTAATTTTTTGTCTTTTGATAATGTTGCAAAAGAAAATAAAGATAAGATAAATTATTATCATTACGATAAATATTCTTTTACTCAGCTTGAAGGTTATAAAAACTGTCCTTTGCAATATAAATTTCAATATATTTTAAGAATCCCAATGTCTACTGGTAGACCTGTTTTTAGCTATGGGCAAAGTATGCATAGTACACTTGAGGAATTTTATAAGAGAATGAAGGATAGAGTAGAAAAGAAACAGGCGAATTTTTTGGAGAGACGTTTCGGCGAAACGTCTGTACAGGAAGATGATGATAAAAATAATAATTCTGAGCTTGAAAATATTATTTCTCAAAGAGAATTATTAAAAATTTATGATGAGAAATTTATAGACGAATGGTATGATGATGAAAAACAAAAGCAAGAATATTATGAAAAAGGTAAATCTTCTTTAAAGACTTTTTATTCTGAATTAAAAAATAATTTAATAGTTCCTTATTCTTTGGAACAAGGTTTTAATATAAAAATAGGTGATTACTTTATGAAAGGTAAAATAGATAGAGTAGATGTATTGCCTGATGGTACTTGTGAGATTATTGATTATAAAACTGGAACTGGAAAAGATGTGAAAGATGTAAAAAAGGATCAGCTTATGATTTATCAAATTGCTGCAATGGAAGTATTAGGATTAAAACCTTCTAAGCTTACTTTTTATTATCTTGATGATAATTCAAAAGTTTCATTCCTTGGAACTGATGAGCAAATTGATAAATTAAAACAAAATATTATTATTTGGATTGAAGAGATTAGAGAAAATAATTTTGAACCTAAACCAAGTCCTCTTTGCAAGTTTTGTGATTTTAGAGATATTTGTGAATTTAGAGAAAAATAATTTTACAAATTATTCTTTTTGTTGTATATTATTTTTAACTCCTCGGGAAAAGGAGTAAATAGAAGTATCTCTTTAAGGGGTACAATTAATTATTAAGGAAGGGTGGGCCACATCGTGCGAAAGGCCCCAAAACAAGTCCTCAACAAAACTTGGGGACAGTAAGATAGATTTCAAAATATCAGTTTTTGCTAGCTGTTTACAACTAGTACATAATTGATTGAGTCTTTCTGTCTGAATTAATGTGGAGTAGATAAATACAACATATCTCTCCACTTTTTTATTTGTATAAAAATAAAAAACGACACTTGAACTTGTTTTACAAGTTGGTGTCGTTTATTTTTTTAGTTATTTTTTTTGTCGTAGCGGTCACTATTCCGCTCTAGCCAATTAGACGATGCTTCGGCAGCGTCTCCAGCTGAAACTATAAGAGCTTTCAGTACTTTCTCACCAAATGCTCCGGCCTTGGCTGCTGCAAGAATGGTTGAATTTTCGCAGTTTTTAATTCCTTGCTCGACAGCATGGTTAAACAGATCTTGATTCCAGTTTCCTTTGCATTTCTGGTTGTACCAAGAGTACGTCAGAAAGGCAATAGAATTCTGATTTTTGCCAAAATCGGTTCGAATGCCCATCTCAACTGCTTTATAATAAGCAGATTGAGAGAAATCATCTTCTTTCGAGCCACTGGCATAAGTCCCAGCGATCAGAATAATAAATGAAATAAATATGATTATGATTTTTCTCATAAGTCCTCCCAAATTGTTTTAATATTATACGATATTTATTGTTAAAAGTCAAATATTTATTATTTAATAACAGTTACTTGTGTAGGTTTTTATGTTATAATTTGAATAATAAATTTTAAATTTCTTTACATATGTCTTTTAAAAAATATATTATTGTAATGATTATTGCTACTATTTTTGCTCTTGCTGGTTTTGGTTTTGTGTTATTTAATATTGATCCTTATGAGACTGGAACTGTTGGATTTACTCTATTCTATTCAACTTTATTCTTTTCTTCTATTGGTTTATTATCTCTTATTATGTTTGTATTCAGATGGATTTTTAATAAGAGTCAGCCTATATTTACATTGATTACTAAATCTTTTAGACATGGTATTTTATTGTCTATATTAATGATAGTTTTTCTAATTTTAGAGCAATTAGAATTACTTACTTGGTGGAATATGACTCTTATTATTGCTGTTATTGTAACTGTTGAATTCTTTTTTGCTTCACATAAGCCTGGTAGAAAGTTGATAAGTTAATATTGTGTTTTATATCTATTTATACTAATATTGTGTTAATTAAAATTTTAAAGTTCTTTTTATGAAAGAAAAACTAGAACAATTGAAAATTTCTGCAATTAATGAAATATCTAAAATTAATGATTCTAAGTCTATTGAGGAATTAGAAATTAAATATTTTGGTAAAAAATCAGAACTTTCTGATATTCTTAAGTCTATGTCTACTTTGTCTGATGATGAAAAGCGTGAGATTGGACCTATTGTTAATTCTGTAAAGCTAGAATTATCTAGTCTTATTGAAACTAAAAAAAATGATATTGCAAATTTAGAGCTTACATCTAAATTAAAAGAAGAATATATCGATCCAACTATTGATTTAAAAAATGAAAAGATTGGTCATTTACATCCAACAACTCAACTCAAATATAAACTTGAGGATATTTTTAAATCTATGGGATTTGTTGTTTATGATGGTCCTCAAATTGAAACAGATTTTTTTAATTTTGAAGCTTTAAATCTTCCAAAGAATCATCCTGCTAGAGATATGCAAGATACTTTTTATGTTAAGAGTGATGTTGTGCTTAGAACACATACTTCTAATTGTCAGGTTAGAGCTCTTAAGGATTTTGGTGTTCCTCTTAAAATTGTTATTCCTGGTAGAGTTTTTAGAAATGAGGCTCTTGATGCTACTCATGAACATACATTGCATCAGATAGAATGTGTTGTTGTTGATAAAAATATTTCTATTGCTAATTTGATTTCTACTGTTGATGGTTTTGTTAAAAAAATATTTGGTGATGATGTCAAAATTAGATTAAGACCGGGATATTTTCCATTTGTTGAACCTGGTTTTGAACTTGATATTTCTTGTCTTGTTTGTGGTGGTAAAAAATGTCCTGCTTGTAAACATACTGGTTGGCTTGAGCTTGGTGGTACAGGAATGATACACCCAAATGTTTTAAAGGCTGCAGATATTGATTCTAATGAATACTCTGGTTTTGCTTTTGGTTTTGGTCTTGATAGAATGACAATGCAAAAATATAAAATCGAAGATATTAGATGGTTTATGGGTGGTGATCTTAGATTTATTAATCAATTTTAATATAAATTTATGTTGATTTCACTTGATATATTAAAAAAATTTGTTGATTTAGAAGGTATTGATCCTAAAGAAATTGCTGCTAAAATTATTGAGCATTCTTTTGAAATTGATGATGTTATTGATAAAGCCTCTGCTTTTTCTAATATTGTTGTTGGAAAAATAGAAAAAGTTGAAACTCATCCATCTGCTGATAAGCTTAGAGTTTGTGATGTTTCTATTTCTAAAACTGGTGGCTTATTTAAGAAAAAACAGGAAATTGTAAAAATTGTTTGTGGTGGATCTAATCTTGAAAAAGGTATGTTTGTTGTTGTTGCTCTTCCTGGATCTTTTGTTAAATGGCACGGAGAAGGTGAACTTGTAGAAATTAAAGAGACAGAACTTCGTGGAGTTTCTAGTTTTGGTATGATTTGTGCTAGTGATGAAATTGGTCTTTCTGATATTTTTCCATCAAAATCAGGAAAAGAAATTATTGATTTAAATTTATTTAAAAATAAGCTTAAACAAGACATTAAAATTGGTGAAAACATTGCGGGTTTATTAGATCTTAATGATATCTCTTTTGATGTTGATAATGTTGCTTTGACTCATAGACCTGATTTGTGGGGACATTATGGCGTTGCTAGAGAGCTTTCTGTTATTTATAAAAGAGAATTAAAATCTTTAGAATTGGATGATTTATCTAATACTATTTTTACACAATTAAAAGTTGAAATTTTAAATAACTCTCTTTGTAGAAATTATAATGCTGTTAGAATTAATAATATTAAAGTAGAAAATTCACCAGAGTGGCTTGCTAAGGCTATGGTTGCTACTGGTCATAATTCTATTAATAATATAGTTGATCTTACTAATTATGTTATGATTGAATTAGGTCAACCATTACACGCTTTTGATACTTCAAAAATTTCTAATAAAATATTTGTTAGAAATGGTGTAACTGGGGAAAAAATTAAAACTTTAGATGGTAAAGAGGTTAATCTTGATGAATCTATTCTTGTGATATCTGATTCTATAAGACCTATCGGTATAGCTGGTGTTATGGGTGGAACAGAGTCTTCTATCTCTAATACTACAAATTCAATAGTTTTAGAATCAGCAAATTTTGATGGTAATTCTATTAGAAAAACTATGCAAAAAATAGGTGTTAGAACTGATGCTGGTGCTAGATATGAAAAACAAATAGATCCAGAATTTGCAAATATTGCACTTTCTAGATTTGTGTATTTATTAAAAAAGATTTGTCCAAAAGTTGTTATAGAAAGTATTCAAAAACATTCTAATTATGATACTTCTATTAAATCTATTTCTATAAGTTTTGATTTTATAAAGTCTAGAATTGGTGTTGATATTGCTAATTTTGAAATTATTTCTATATTAAAAAAACTAGGATTTGATGTTAAAGAATCTGATGACGATCATATTATTGTTGCGGTTCCATATTTTAGAAATAAAGATGTGAATATTAAAGAAGATTTAATCGAAGAAATAGCTCGTATCTATGGATATAATAATATAAAACCCACTCCACTTGTACCGTCATTTAACTCTGCAAAGGATAATGGTCTTAGAAAGTTTGAAAGAAGAGTGAAAGATATAATGATAGATAATGGATTTTCTGAAGTTTTTAATTATGCTTTTATTTCTGGTGAAGATCAAAAAGAATTTAACTTTAAAGATGAAGAGATTGTTAAATTATTAAATTCTTTATCTAGTGATCAAGATAGAATGAGACCAAGTCTTGCTATTAATTTATTAAAGAATGTAAAAAATAATTTAAAAAATATTGATAGTTTAAAAATATTTGAAATAGAAAGAATTTTTAGAGCTGATATAGAATCTGAAAAATTCGAAAATCTTCCTTTTCAAAATTATCATTTTTCAGCGTTTTTAACTGAAAATAATAATGAAGTTCCTTTTTATAATTTAAAAAATTATTTGGAAAAATTATTATCTTTATTTAAATTAGATATTGAATATGGTGTTGTTGATGAGATTATTCCTACTTATTGTCATCCATCAAGATTTGCTAAGGTATTTGCAAATGGAACTGAGATAGGTTTTATATCAGAAATAAATCCAACTATAACTTTAAAGGATAAAATTAAGCAAAGAATTTCTTTTTTTGAAGTTGATTTTGAGAAACTTTATTTATCTTGTGAAGAGAAAAATAATTATAAATCTATTCCAAAATTTCAAGGTTCAGACATGGATGTTAGTATGATTGTTGATGAAAATGTTTTATGGCAAGATATTAAAAAAGAAGTTTTAGGTGTTTCAGAATTTATAACCTCAGTTGATTTATTTGATACTTATAAAGGTGAAAATATTTCTAAAAATAAAATTTCATTAGCATTTAGAATTTCTTTAATAGATAGAGAGAAGACTATGACTAACGATATTATTGAAAATGTTTATAATAATATTGTTGAAGTTTTGAAAAATAAATTTAATGCTGAAATAAGAAAATAGTAATTAAAAAGCAAGGCAAATTAAAAGGCCTTGTTTTTTTATTGGTTTTGTGGTATTATGTTGTTTGACAATTTGTCTATCCTGGGAGGGAAAAATGACGTGTGTTTGTAGTGATGATATACGTGCTTTGTCAAAAGCAAGAGGTATTTGTAAAGAAAAAGCTTTGTTGGATTTTTTGACGTATTTTCATGAAGGCTATTCATATTGTTCGGAAAATCAATCGTTTTACAAAAAGATTGATAATGATATGTCTATCCTTGTGGCTATGCCTTGTAAATATGGCTTTGGAATAGAGCCATATGTTTCAATGCTTTTTGAAATGGATGGTGAAAAGATAAATATTTATTTCGATTTCGATGGAAATGAAAAAGCTGAAACTTTTTTCTATGACAGTGGCGAATTTGTTGCTGTTATGAGTTATTTTAAGATTGCTTTGGATTTTCAACAGGGCAAGCTTGTAGGATTTATCTTAGATTTTTGACAATAAGCTCTCAGTGATTAATTTCACTGAGAGCCTTTTTATTTTACTTGTGTATAAACCCTTTATTTTATTCAAGGGATGATGTAAAATATAGCACTGAAAGGTAATTTCAAGTTAAATTTTAAAATTTGATGATTATGTCTGAAGAATTAGATAAAAAAAACAATGACGAATATGATGCTTCGTCGATTCAAGTATTAGAAGGATTAGAGCCAGTTAGAAAAAGACCTGGTATGTATATTGGTAATACCGCTGGTGATGGTCTTCATCATTTGATTTGGGAAATAGTTGATAACTCTATAGATGAGGCTATTGCTGGTCATTGTAATAGAATAGACATTACTTTACAAAGTGATGGTTATGTTGCAATTTCTGATAATGGTAGAGGTATTCCTACAGAAAAACATCCAAAAACAGGGAAGTCAACATTAGAAACTGTTTTAACAGTTCTTCATGCCGGTGGAAAATTTGAAAGAGGTGCTGGTTATAAAGTAGCCGGTGGTCTTCATGGTGTTGGAGCTTCTGTTGTTAATGCTCTTTCTACTCATTTGAAAGCTATTATTTATCGTAATGGTAATATAGTAGAACAAGAATTTCATATTGGAGTTCCTGATTATGATGCTAAAGAAGTTGGTAAAACTGACAAACATGGTGCTACTATTATTTTTAAACCAGATAATACAATATTTTCTACTACTGAATTTAAATTAAAGAAAATATTAGCTCATTTGAGACAGCAATGTTATCTTACAAAAAAAATAAGAATGGTTGTTAATGATTTTAGAGATGAAGAAAATAGTTATTCTTATGAATTTTATTTTGAAGGTGGAATAAAGTCTTATGTTAAATACATGAATAGAAGTAAGACTGTTATTCAAAGTGAAAGTTTTTATTTTGAAAAAGCTCAAGACGATGTTAATGTTGAAGTGTCTCTTCAATATAATGATGATTATGATGAAACAGTTTTAGCTTTTGCTAATAATATTTATAATCCAGAAGGCGGATCTCATGTTGTTGGTTTTAGAACAGCTTTAACTAAAGTTGTTAATACTTATGCAAGAACTAGAGGATTTTTGAAAGAAAAAGATGAAAATTTAACTGGTGATGATGTTAAAGAAGGTCTAACAGCTGTTGTGTCTGTTAAAGTTCCAGAACCACAGTTTGAAGGTCAAACAAAAGCTAAACTTGGAAATATTGAAGTTAAAGGTATAGTTGAAACTTTATTCAAAGAAGCTTTTACTATGTTTTTGGAAGAACATCCAAAAGATGGTGAGGAAATGATTAAAAAATGTATATTATCTTCACAAGCTAGAAACGCAGCTCGTGCAGCTCGTGATACTATATTGAGAAAAAGTGCTATGGAAGGTTTTACTCTTCCTGGTAAACTTGCTGATTGTTCTTCTCGTAACGTTGAAGAAACAGAATTGTTTATAGTAGAGGGAGATTCTGCCGGTGGTTCTGCTAAACAAGGTAGAGATAGAAAATTTCAAGCAATCTTGGCTATGTGGGGTAAAATGCTTAACGTAGAAAAGACCAGAATTGATCAAGTATTGAAATCAGAAAAATTAATTCCTTTAATTATTGCTATAGGAACAAATGTTGGGGATAATTTTGATCTTACAAAATTAAGATATGGAAAAATTATATGTATGACCGATGCCGATGTTGATGGTGCTCATATTAATACATTACTTTTAACTTTCTTTTTTAGATATTTTAGACCACTTCTTGAGCAAGGACACGTTTTCTTGGCTCAACCACCTTTGTATAAAGTGCAAATGGGAAAAAGTATCAAATATTTATATACTGATGACGAGTTAGCAGCAGAGATGCTTGTTCTTGGAGATCAAAAATATGATATTCAGAGATATAAAGGTCTTGGGGAAATGAATCCAGAACAACTTTGGGAAACAACAATGAATCCAGAAACTAGACTTATTAAAAGAATAGAAGTAGAAGATGCTCAAAAAGCTGATGCAGTGTTTGATATGTTGATGGGGTCAGAAGTTGGTCCACGTAGGATGTTTATTGAGACTCATGCAAAATCCGTTAAAAATCTAGACGTTTAATTAAATAAAAAAATCATCTAAAATTAGGTGATTTTTTTATTTAATTAAAAATGTGGAAAACTTTATAGTCCGATTGTGCCATGGGGCTATTGACTTATTTTTATGATTTGTATATAATGGATTTACGTTGAATTTTAGAAAGCAACTTTACAACTTAATAAATGGTAGAGAGAATTTTGTGTACAATACGAATGCAAAATTGGTAAGAAAGTCAATTTCTTTACATTATATGTAAATTCATTTTATTATAAGAGTTTGATCCTAGCTCAGGATGAACGCTGGCGGCGTGTTTAAGGCATGCAAGTCGAATGGGTTTAGACCCATGGCAAACGGGAGAGTAATACTTTGGTAACTTACCCCTTAGTCGAGAATAACTTTTCGAAAGATTAGATAATACTCGATGGTCTTAAAAAACTTATGTTTTTTAAGTAAAGATTTATCGCTAAGGGAGAGGCCTAAGGCCTATCAGCTAGTTGGTGAGATAATAGCCCACCAAGGCTTCGACGGGTAGCAGGTGTGAGAGCACGACCTGCCCCACTGGGACTGAGACACTGCCCAGACACCTACGGGTGGCTGCAGTTAAGAATCTTCCACAATGCACGAAAGTGTGATGGAGCGACGCCGCGTGATGGATGAAGCCTCTAGGGGTGTAAACATCTTTTATTTAGGAAAAATTTTTGATGTTACTAAATGAATAAGGGGCTGCTAACTTCGTGCCAGCAGCAGCGGTAATACGAAGGCCCCAAGCGTTATCCGGATTTACTGGGTGTAAAGGGTCTGTAGACGGTTTAGTAAGTTAATCGTAAAATCTTCTAGCTCAACTAGAATTTCGCGATTAATACTATTAGACTAGAGGTCGGGGGAAGCAAGCGGAATTGGTGGTGTAGTCGTAATAAGCGTTAATATCACCAGGAACACCGAAAGCGAAAGCAGCTTGCTAAAACGAATCTGACGTTGAGAGACGAAAGCGTGGGGAGCGATACGGATTAGATACCCGTGTAGTCCACGCCCTAAACGATGAGTGCTAAATATTGGAAGTATCGACCCTTCCAGTGTTGTTTTAATCAAGCTAACGCCTTAAGCACTCCACCTGGGGAGTACGGCCGCAAGGCTAAAACTCAAAGGAATTGACGGGGACCCGCACAAGCGGTGGAGCATGTGGTTTAATTCGACAATAAGCGGAAAACCTTACCAAGGCTTGACATCTCTGGAATCCTGCAGAAACGTAGGAGTGCCCGCAAGGGAGCCAGATGACAGGTGCTGCATGGTTGTCGTCAGCTCGTGCTGTGAAGTGTACGGTTAAGTCCGATAACGAGCGCAACCCCCATCATGAGTTACTATGTCTCATGAAACTGACTACATCAAGTAGTAGGAAGGCGGGGATGACGTCAAATCAGCATGGCCCTTACGCCTTGGGCAACACACGTGCTACAATGGGTAATACAAAGGGTTGCTAAATCGCAAGATGGAGCCAATCCCATCAAAATTACCCCCAGTTCAGATTGAGGTCTGCAACTCGACCTCATGAAGTCGGAATCGCTAGTAATCGTGGGTCAGCACACCACGGTGAATACGTTCTCGGGTCTTGTACACACCGCCCGTCACGTCAAGAGAGTTGGTAATACCCGAACTATGATGTTATATCGTAGGAAGGTAGGACCAATAATAGGGATGAAGTCGTAACAAGGCAGGGGTAGCGGAAGCTGTTCCTGGATCACCTCCTTTCTAGGGAGATAAATCGTTTTATCTTTAGGTAAAACACTAGTCGACATCAAAACGATCTGTATCGTAAGATACAATCCTTGATGATTTTTCAATATTTTCTTACTTACTCTCTACCATTTATTAGGTTGTAAAATTCAACACAATAAATACACTAAATTACTTAGTGTGTTTTTTGTTTTTTTTAATATTTTATGATATAGTGTTTTTATTAATAATTTATTTTTTTATATGGAAAACGAAATTCAATCTAATCCTGTTAGTGAAGTTCAATCTAGTCCTGTTGTAGAAAGTATTTCTAATAACCAAAATAAAACTTTTATTCAAAAATGGTTAAATGGAAGACTTTCTAGAATTGATTTTCTTTTTGGTCAAATAATTTTGGGTATTCTTGTTGGAGTTGTTACTGGTCTTATGAGTTATGTTTTTAAAGATGTTGTTTATTGGGTTTTCTTTTTTGTTATAACAATTTCATCAATATTTCTAGAGTTTGGTATGTTTATTAGAAGAGCACATGATTTTAATAAAGGTATAGGTATTGCGATTTTATATTCTGTATTTTATGTTATTACTAGTATAGGTTCTTTTTTGTCAAACGCTTTGCCGTTATTTGCTATTGTGGTATTTCCATTTGTTATTGTTGCTCTAATTTTAAGTGTTATAATGATATTTGCAAAAGATAAGAATTCTAATAAATATGGTGAAGTTGCTACTAGTGGTATGAGATTAAAGAAAGTTATTTTTAATGATTTATTGAAAAAATAATATTTAAATAAAAAATGGTAAATAGTATTTACCATTTTTTATTTTGGTTGCTTTTTTTGTATTTTTGTGTTAGTTTAAATAAAATTCTTATTGGAGGAATGTAAATGAAACGTTTTATATTGGTTTTTTGTGTTTTGGCTTGTTTGGTTTTTTCTGTGTCGGCACAGGAAGATAAGATTGTAGATAAAACAACAACTTTACCGCCAAGCGATTTATCTGATGTTGTTATTGAAACTTCTAGTCATGAGTTATTTTTTTATTACACAGCATATATTAGATATTATGATTTGGAAACATATAAAAAACTTGAAGCTTATTGTAATGTTAGTTTCCCAAAATCTGTTAATTACAAAGATGCAAAAAATAACAGCTTTACTGGTATTTATAAAGCTTTTGATCCATCATCATTAGAGGTTCGTGTTCTAAATAAAAATAATAAACTTGAACCTTTTACTGCTCCTGGATTAAAAGTTGTGGCCGTTAGTGGACCAGACCCAAATAAAGTTTATTTGACGGTTGTCGGTTTGCCGGAAAATTTTTATAAATTGGTTTTTTATGTAAATTTTACAATACAAAATCAACCTAGTTCTGTGACAAGAATTTTTGTTGTTTCAGTTTCTATAAAATAGAAAGTTGATAAGGAAACTAAATGAAAAAACGAAAAAGAATATTAATTGTATTTATTTTTTTGTGGATTTGTTTTAACTTGTCTGCTGAAAGATATACAGTTCCTTTTATGAATTTACCAAAGACATCAAAAGATGGAAGTGTTGAATTTGTTAAGGTTTTGAGTAAAAAATATAAAACATTATCAGATGGTAGTGTTAATATAAATTACATAATTTGGGTTTCTAAAAACAATATAAAGGATTTAATTGTTAATGATATTATAAAGAGCAATTTTATTTTTTATGTTAACGATAATAATATTGGAAGATTATTAACTAAAGAAGAAAAAGAATACATCTCCTTGTCTGTTTTAAGGGATGAAAATGATGACTTTCTTGTTTATTTGAATAATGTTTCCAATAAGATCTTTCGTTTGGATATAGATGTTTTAGTTGAGTATAAAGATACAAAATTAGTTACGGTTTTGGAGTTGCTTGATTATGAAGCTTTTCCTACAAAAATGATAAGTAAAACTTCATTTTTTGATGACAAAGATATTTCCATTGGAAAAATGATTGTAATTGAAAAATGAAACTATTGCCAGGTTCTCGAAAGATTACCTGGCTTTTTTTATTGACTTTTTAATGTAAATATGGTAATTTTTTGACATATTGGAGGGAATTATGAACCGAAAAAAAGAGTTAACAATACTTGTTGCTTCTATTACTAAGTTTGGGGAAAGCCCATTATTTTCAGAGTCGGAATTAAAGGTTTTATCTGATTTAATTTGTAATCTAAAACACAAGGCAGAACCTTGTTTTGATGAACTTGGCAATATTAATGTTGCCAAGTTTCCTGATGCTTGGTGATAAGAATTCTTCTATAATTATCTCAAATAAGGGACTATTAAAAATGTAGTCTCTTTTTAAATTATAGAAATAATCTAACATAACTAATAATACTAATGTAAAATAGGATTATAAAAATATTAAAAGAAAGTATAACGCAAATAACAGAAAATATAGAAGATAGATTTGTTGTTTTATGTAATATTAAATTAAGATTAGAAATAGATTACCTGGCTTTTTTATAGACAAAAATACTTTTATATGTTATAATTTTTTAGCTAATTAAAAACAAATTTTATGTCAGAAATTGATGTTTTCTCAAAAATTAAAATTATTCATGAAACTCCAGATTATTTAATAGTTTATAAACCTTATAATCTTACAGTTCATAAACCTAATGAAAAATACCCATTTCCAACATTGGTTGATTTTTTAGTTGAAAAATATCCTGAGATTAAGAAAGTTGGTGATGATCCTATTTTACGTCCTGGTATTGTTCATAGACTTGATAAAGAAACTTCTGGAATTATGGTTATTTGTAGAACTCAAGAAGCTTTTGAATATTTTAAAAATTTATTTAAAAAAAGAACTATTCATAAGAAATATTATGTTTTAGTTCATGGTCAAATATTTAATGATCAAATAATAGATAAACCTATTGTAAGATCTAAGACTGATGGTTCTAAATTTTGTGTTTCTGTTGGTAAAACTGCTAGTGATAAAGCAAAAGAGGCTATTACTAAATTAGAAGTTATAAAGATATATAGAGATTTTACACTTTTATCAGCCGAACCTAAAACTGGTAGAACTCATCAAATCAGAGTTCATTTGCAATCTATTTCAAAAATAGTTGCTGGTGATAGTTTTTATAAACCAAAAAGATTTAAAACTCCTAATAAATTAGGAAGATTATTTTTACATTCATATTATTTAAAATTTAAAGATATGAATGGTGAAAAACAAGAATTCAAAATAGGTTTACCTAAAGATTTGAATGAATTTTTAAAAACATTGATTGAAAAATAGATGAATAAGAATATTATTACAATATCTGGAAAGCCTGGTTGTGGTAAGTCTACTATTGCAAAGATATTGTCCAAAAAACTTAATTATGAGCTTATTTCTTCTGGTGATAAATTTAGAGAAATAGCAAAAGAAAAGGGAATTAATATTACTGATTTTACGGCAAATTATTTACCTAATCACCCAGAAATAGATTTAGAAATTGATCAATATTTTATTGATTATGCTAAAGATAATAATAATTTAATTATTCCTACAAGAGTTGTTGCTTATTTATTAGATTTGAATAAAATTGAGCATTTTAAGGTTTATTTATATGCAGATTTCGATGTTAGGCTTGAAAGAATTTCTTATAGGGAAAAAGATGTTGATATTGTTGATTTAAAGAAAGAATTAGAACTTAGAGAAAAATCAGAATGCGATAATTTTATTAGACTTTATAACATTGACATAAATGATTTAACAATGTATAATTTGGTGATATATACGCATTTTATACCTTCTAAGCCTGGTTTTATAGAAATTAGGTTTAATAACAAAACAGAATATATAGAATCCAATAATACTCTACCAGAGACTATATCTGGCATTATTATTGATAAGTATAAAGAATTAATTACTAATATTTAACATAAGTATGTCAGAAGAAATCAAAAAAGAAGAAACAACAGAAGTTGTAGAAAATACAGAAACAACAAATGATGAAGTTGTTGATGTTGAAATTGAAAATGAAATAGAACAAGAAGCTGCAAAAGTTAATGATGTAGTTGATGTTAAAATTGATGAAAAGAGTAAAAAAAATATTAAAGCTGATGATATTAAGGCTGGTATGTATTTGAAAATTTATCAAAGAATTACAGAAAAAGGACCTAAAGGTGAAGATAAATCAAGATTACAGATGTTTGAAGGTTTATGTATAGCTAGAAAACATGGTAGTCAAAATGGTGCTACTTTTACTGTTAGAAAAGTTTCAAAAGGACACATAATTGAAAAAATATATCCTATATATTTACCAACTCTTGAAAAGATTGAATTATACAAGACATTTAGAACTGTAAAGTCTAAATTATACTTTGTAAGAAAACCTGATGCTAGAAAGCTTAAAGCTATCAAATAATATTAAATAAAAAAAACAGTAGGTGCTAGATATATCTTGCACCTACTGTTTTTTTTATTTTTTTATTATATAATATTAATTATGAAATTAAATAATGACGATAAAGAGATTATTAATTCTATACTAGAAATTGTTAGAGAATATAGAATTAATCACAAATGGAACGATAATCAAATAGCTCTTGTGAATTTTGATTATCTGTTTAATAAAATTTTGAAGGATAAAATCAAAATAGATTTTTGTAATAAGTTTTTGTCTATAAATCCTTTGGACCATGGTTTTAAAGGTATCTATTATGGAAGAGAAGAAGCGAAAAAAGTCAAAAAAATTTCTAATCAAAAATTAAATAATGGAGTTAAATTACAGACTCAATATGTTTTGAGTGATGTTTATAAAATGATAAAAAAAATGAATCATTTTATGAAAAAGGAACTCGGAGTTAATATAATTATTCAATCTGGTTATAGATCTCCAGCTTATCAATTAATAGTATTCTTTTGGCATTTGAGAGATTCTGGTTATGATTTTGATATTGTTATAAAAAAGGTTGCTTTACCGTTTTATAGCGAACATGGGTCTGTTTCTGCTGGTGCTGTAGATCTTATTTCTTCTGATGCTGATAATCTTTTTGAAAGTACAAAATTTAAAGCAACAAAAGAATATAAATGGCTTAAAGAAAATGGTCAATTCTTTGGTTTTTATGAATCTTATTTTAAAAATAATGAAATGGGAGTTATGCATGAACCTTGGCATTGGCATTTTGAAAGCTAAAAGACGAATTTTATTCGTCTTTTTTTGTATATTTAAAAATTTTTTCTATTGGTCTAAAATTTAATTCTTTTATTGTAGTTTTTTTAAATTCTGGGCTATTTTGTATACACTTATTATCTCCTAGATATATACCAAAATGTCTATTTTTATAATTTTCGTTTTTTTCCCATAAAATTAGATCACCTTTTTCTAAACTATTTATATCGTTTGATTCTTTCCATCCTGAATCTAAAATAGTCTTTTCCATTGAATCTACTGTTGCACAAGGTAATTTTATTAAGAAATTAATATATAGGATATTTGAAACGAAACTAGCACAAGAATTATCGCCATCATCTAATAAATCTGTTATTTCTCCATTGTCATTTTTTACAAAAAAATTTCTAAAAATTTCTAGATTTTCACATCTATCTATCATGTTGAGATATGTTTTGTATTGTAGGTATTTCATTTGTTTTTTGTTTATTTGTTTTTGAATAATTTTGGTTTATAAAGCCTAATATGAGAAAAAATATGAAAACCAATATTATTGTTTTCGGTGTTAATTTGCTTATCATTTTTACTTATTATTTATCTTATTTAATAGTTTATGTTTAATTTTAGTTTTTGTAAATAAAAAATGCTATTAATATTGAGTTTATTAATAGCAGTGTTTCAAAGTATTGTTAGAATTATTTCTTTAAAAAAATCAAAGTTTATGGCTATAAAGAATAGAAATAGGAATATTTGTAATGGTATGTAAGATTGTAATATTATCATTTTAGTCCAATGATCCATACTACGTTCGTTAAATGGTCCTTTCATTATTTCTGGATTTTTCATCTCATTTTTTATTTTTATATAAACTATAAAAAATGGGGCAGAGAACGCTAGAAAAAATAAAAGGGAAATAATAAAAATAATCATTTAATACTCCTTGGTGCTGATTTTATATAATTTTATATTGTTTGTTATAAAAGTCAATTGTAGTATTAAAAATTACTTAGTATTAGGTAATAATTCATCACGGTGCTGACGGCGAGACTCGAACTCGCACAGATTTTACTCCACTGGCTTCTTAGACCAGCGTGTCTACCAATTCCACCACGTCAGCGATTTGATTAAGTTATTATAGAGGTAAAATCGTATTTAGTAAATAGTTTTTTGCATATTATTTTGTTTTTTGTTATTATAATTAAATATTTTATTATACGGAGGTTTATAATGACTGGAGATATTATTTCTGAGGGTGAATCTGGGGAATCTATAATGGGTGTTTATGGCTATTCCAACATAAAAGACTTGGCTGCAGTAATTTCAAAAAAAGATTTTGATTTTATTTGGAGATTTGTTTTTTTTATTGGAACGAGGCTTAGCGAAATTGCTCTTATGAATTATAATTCTGAAACAGAAAAGTTTAGCCATGAATTTGTTAATGATTCTTTGGCTTTAGTGGATGTTAGTAGAAATATGCAAAAAAACATTCCACTTATTAAAAAATATAAAATTTCAGATGAACTTTTGGCTACTACTAACGGTTATCTTGACGTGGAGGAGTTAACTGCAGTTGTTTCCAAAATGAGTCTTAGTTCTATTGGTAAGATAATGTTTTTTATTGGTAATTATTTAAACATAATTACACTTGAACAATATTCTAAAAAAGATAAAGAGGTTGATTTAAAATTACTTAAAATTGGTGTTTCTTTGAAAGAAATTGGAAGGAAATTCATTTTTTTTGACAAAGAGTTGACAAAAAGTAAAATAAGTGGTACATTTTCAATACCAATATAAGCAATGGAACCAGCTATCTCTATAGCAATACCAGCTATCTCTATAGCAATTGCTTCGTTGGTAAAATTATTCTTTCTCTATCTCAACTATTGTCTACAGTGGTTGTCTCATGAAAATGAGTTGGAATGTAGAATTTTTAGCCTCGGTCTAATCCGGGGCGAAGGGGAATCCTTCAACATGAGGCTTGGTGATATAACATCCCAGCCTCTCTTTTTTTTAAAAAACATAAAACTATTATTTTATGTTTTTTTATTATATAATTCTTTTTATTATTGAAATAAGATATTGTATATGATTCAAGTTGTAAATGTTTCGAAAAATTATGGTAACAAAGAAATTTTAGATAAAGTAAATTTTGTTATTAGTAATAATTCTAGAATTGGTTTAATTGGTCTTAATGGTACTGGTAAATCAACTTTGATGAAAATTATTTTAAAAAAAGAAGAACCAAGTGGTGGCTCTGTTGTTTATATTGATGAATTTGTTTCTTATTTGCCACAGGTTATAGAATTTGAAGAAGGTGATACGGTTTTTTCTTATTTAAATAGAGAAGTGAAGGAAGAATGGGAGAGTTATAAAATAGATAAATGTTTATCTGATGTTGGACTAGAAAAAATTGATAGAAATTTAGAAGTAAAACTTTTATCAGGTGGACAAAAGACTAAGCTTGGTTTTGCTAGAATATTAATGAGTGATCCTACTACATTACTTCTTGATGAGCCTACTAATAATTTAGATTTGCAAACGTTAGATTGGTTAGAACATTTTTTAAAAAATTTTTATGGAAATGTTTTGATTATTTCTCATGATAGAAAATTTCTTGATAACGTTGTGAATAAAGTTTTTGAATTAGATTTTCAAACTCATAAAATTTCTGAATATATTGGTGGATATTCTGAGTTTGTTGTTCAGAAAGCAAAAAAAATAGAAAAAGAAATTGAAAATTATAGAAGAGAACAAAAAAAGAAAAAAGAAATGGAAGAATGGATTGCTGTTAAAACGCAACAATTATCTTTTTATCAAAGTCCAAAAGTTGCAAGACAACTACAATCTTATAAAAAAAGATTTGAAAGAGAAACTTCTGATTTCTCTGAAAAGCGCGTTGATAGTAGAAAAATTAAAATTAATGAAATTTCTGAAAGTGTTAATGCTAGTAAATTAATTTTTAGAATAAATACTTTAAAATGTAGAAATTTAATTTATTGTAAAAATCTTGATTGTTATGGTGGGGATAGAATTCATTTGGAAGGAGTTAATGGTAGCGGAAAAACAACTTTTTTAAAAATATTATTACAACAATTAACTGACTATACAGGTGAGGTTACTTTTGGTAATAATTTAAAAGTTGGATATTTTTCTCAGGAACATGAAACTCTTGATAATGAAATGAGAATTGTTGATGAATTTATTGCTAATACAAATATTAAAAGCGAGGCCATAGCTCGTGATGTGCTTGGTAAATTTCTTTTTGTTGGTGATAAAGTTTTTGAAAAAGTAAAAAATCTTTCTCAAGGTGAAAAAGTAAGATTAATTATTGCTGAACTTATAAATCAGGATAATAATTTTATATTTTTTGATGAACCTACAAATCATTTAGATATTGAAAGTAGAGAAGTCCTTGAAACTGCTATTTCTGCATATAGAGGTGGTTTTTTAATTATTTCTCATGATAGATATTTTATAGAGAATGTAGGTATAAATAGAAAATTTGAAATTGTAAATGGAAGTTTAATCAATTCTCCATATAAGGCTACTGGCATTACTTATTTTGATGATAGTCATTATGAAAATTATTTGAAAAAGGAATGGGGAGTAAAAGATGAAGTAGCGGATGAAAATATTTTTATTTTTTAAATTTATTGTGTATAATATGTCTATATTTAAATTAATTGTTAAATTATTTATATGATAAAATTCGAATATAAAGTAGTTGTTATATGGTTTTGGTCTAATAAAAAATATGAAGAACAGATAAATAATCTTGCTAGAGATGGATGGGAAATGTTTTTTGTAGTTGGAATGTATCATTATTTTAGAAGGGAAATATAATAAATAAAAAAATCTGGAAAAATCCAGATTTTTTTATTTATTATATTTGCTTACTTTTATAATTTCATCGATCATTTTTTGTTTTAGAATTTCATTTTTTGATGCCATTGCGTTTTTAAAGCAAGAATTTAAATGTCCTTCCATTAACTTCTCATGGACTGATTTTAAAAGTCCTATTGTGGCTAGGTTTTGTTGCATTATATCTATGCAATATTCGTTATTATCAACCATTTTTATTATTTTTCCTATTAATGTATTAGCTTTCTTTAGAGCTATAAGAGATTTTTTTTTGTTTTCTAATACTTGATTCATATTTTTTTAAAATTATTTTTATTACCTATATAGGGGGTATTATAACATATTTTTAAAAAAAATCAAAAATTAAAATAAACAAACTAAGTCTACTTATTGCGTAATATCTTACAGAGTAGTTTTTAAAATAGTACCTGTGGATGGGGTATGTTGATAACTATTAAAAAGTAGTTAAAAATCTAATGTTTATAATGTGTTTGACATTGTTATTAACGAGAGTATAATATATTATATACCTACCCCCCAGGTAATATTAAAAACAATAAATAATTAAGATATATAATCAAAAAAATATATGCAAAAAGTGACTTATAAAATTTCAGGAATGCATTGTAAATCCTGTGAAATTTTAATTGAAGATAAATTGCAAGGAATTGATAATATAGAAAAAATAAATGTTAATTGCCAAACTGGACTTGCTGAAGTTTATTATAAAGATATAAAGCCAAACTATGCTGAAGTTAAAAAAGCATTAAAGTCTATGGGTTATGAGATAGAGGAATTAGAAAAAAAAGAGATTGAAAAATTTAATAATAAAATAGAAATTATTTCTAAAGATAAAAAAAATTATTATGAATTGTTAATTGCTGGAATAATTTTTATAACTTTATATATGTTGTTTGGCATATTAAAATTAGATAAAATTTTTACAGTTGATATGTCATCTAGTACTGTTTCTTGGTCTACAGCTATATTAATAGGATTAACAGCTGGCGTTTCTACTTGTATGGCATTAGTTGGTGGGTTAATTATGGGTGTCTCTACTAAATTTTCAGAGAAGCACCCAAATTTATCAGCTAAACAAAAATTTATTCCTCATGTTTTCTTTAATGTTGGAAGAATCGTTGGATTCTTTTTACTTGGTGGTATTCTTGGACTTGTTGGATCTGCATTTAAAATGTCTATTTCTTTAACTGGGTTATTAACTATAGGTGTTGGAATGTTTATGTTATTACTCGGTGCTCAATTATTAAATATTTTTCCATTTATTTCTAATTTTAAATTAACATTACCAAAAGGAATATCTAGATTTTTTGGCATAACTGATGAAAAGAATTATTCTCATAAAGGAACTATGTTGCTTGGCGCTCTAACTTTCTTTTTGCCTTGTGGGTTTACTCAAGCAATGCAACTTTATGCTGTATCTTCTGGTAATTTTATTTCTGGTGGATTGATTATGGCTTTATTTGCAATAGGAACAGCTCCTGGTTTACTTGGAATTGGTGGATTAACTTCGTTTATAAAAGGTAAATTTTCTGGAATATTTTTTAAAGTTGCAGGTCTTGCTGTTATTATTTTCTCATTATTTAATTTAAACAATGGGCATAATTTAATATTATCTGGAACTTCAGGATCTAATAATGCTAATAATAATTCTTCTGTATGTCCTTTAGATTCAACTTCTTCTGCTTGTAATTTAGACGGTGGTGTTGTTGGGGATGATAAAACTGTTGATTCTATTGATATTCAAGTTATAAAAGCTAATTTCGATGTAACTAATGATATAAGTCCAACTACTTTTAGGGTTAATGTTGGTAAGCCTGTAAGGTTTGAAATTAATGCTAGCGAGAATGGATCTGGTTGTATGTCTACAATTATGATTCCTGGTGTTTATAATAAGGTTACACCTATTAGAAAAGGTTTGGTATCGTTTACTTTTACTCCTACTAAGGCTGGTAGCTATCCAATTACTTGTGCTATGGGAGTTAATAGAGGAACTTTAATTGTTCAATAAAAATAATATGAAAAAAATTGATTTAAATATTTCTGGTATGCATTGTGCTTCTTGTGCTCTTATTATTGAAAAACAAGTTAAAAAGCTTGATGGTATTTCTAGCGTGAATGTTAATGCTTCTACTGAAAAAGCTTCTGTTATCTTTGATGAAGATAAAATTTCTAATAATGATATTATAAAAAGTATTAAAAAATCTGGATATGGCGTGGTTGACTCTAATAATAAATTAAAAGAAACAAGGTTTATATTTTTTAAATTTATTATTGCTGGGTTATTGTCTTTGCCAATGTTGTATTTTATGTTTTTAGATTTTTTTAAATTTTTACCAGGAGCAACATTTTTACCTCCATATTTTGGTATAATATCTTTAATTTTAACTACACCTATTCAATTTATTATTGGTTTTGGTTTTTATAAAGGATTTATTTCTGGACTTAGAATGAAAACTTTTAATATGGATAGTTTGATAGCTATTGGTACTTCGGTTGCTTATGTTTATAGTATTATTAATTTCATTTTATTTTTTACTAATAATCATAGTTTGCTTGGAATTGGTGGAGAAAAAATTCCTCAATTATATTTCGAAACTGCTGCTTTTTTAATAACATTTGTTAATCTTGGAAAATGGCTTGAAGCTAAAGCAAAAAATAGAACAAATGATGCGGTTTCTAAGTTGATTGGATTACAATCTAAAACGGCTAGAGTTTTTAGAAATAATGAAATTATAGATATTAATATTGAAGACGTTATTATTAGTGACATTGTTATTGTTCGTCCTGGAGAAAAAATTCCTGTTGATGGTGTTATTATGAAAGGTAATTCATCTGTTGATGAATCTATGATAACAGGTGAGAGTATTCCTGTAGAAAAAAATATTGGAGATAAAATAATTGGTGGAACTATTAATAAACATGGTTCTTTCGAAATAAAAGTTACTAGTGTTGGGTCTGATACTGTTTTGTTTAGAATAATAAAATTAATAGAAGATGCTCAAAGTTCTAAAGCACCTATTCAATCTTTTGCTGATAAAATATCATCAATATTTGTTCCAATTGTTATTCTTATAGCTATTATAACTTTTATTGTTTGGTATTTTATAATTGGTGCTGGATTATCTTTTGCGCTTATGGCATTTACTTCTGTTCTTGTTATTGCGTGTCCTTGTGCATTAGGTCTTGCTACGCCAACAGCTATTATGGTTGGTACTGGAATTGCAGCTCAAAATGGAATTTTAATTAAAGGAGGAGAACCCCTTGAAATAGCCGGTAAAATTAACACTATTGTTTTTGATAAGACTGGCACGTTAACAAATGGAAAACCTAAAGTTACAGATATTGTAAGCTTCTCTGAGCTTAATAAAAACGAAATAGTTTCTATTGCTGCCTCTATTGAAAAAATGTCAGAGCATTCACTTGCTGAAGCTATTTATTCTTTTGCAAATGAAAGTAATATACAATTAAAAGAAGTTTCTAATTTCAAATCTATTACTGGTGTTGGTGTATCTGGAGAAATTGATTCCATGGATTATTTATTTGGTAAGCCTGGTAAATTTTATAATAATCAAGTTAGAGATCTAGAAGAACAAGGTAAGACGGTTATGATTTTAAGTTCTGGAGAATATATATTGGGAGCTATTGCTGTAGCTGACACGATAAAAGCATCTTCAAAAGAAGCTGTATGTAAACTTGCAAAAATGAATATTGAAGTTTATATGATTACTGGTGACAATGAAAGGACTGCAAATGCTATAGCTAGAGAATTAGGTATCGTAAACGTTTTAGCTGGCGTTCTTCCAGAAGATAAATCTAATAAAATTAAAGAAATACAGTCTAAAGGTAAAATTGTAGCAATGGTTGGTGATGGTGTTAATGATGCTCCAGCGCTTGCACAAGCAGATTTAGGTATTGTTATGGGGTCTGGAACGGATGTGGCTATAGAAACTGGTTCTGTAGTAATTATGAAAAATAATTTAAATGATGTTATTTCTGCTATAGAAATTTCTAAAGAAACTATGTTTAAAATAAAACAAAATATGTTTTTTGCTTTATTTTATAATGTGATTGGTATTCCTATTGCTGCTAGAGTTTTTGCTGGATATGGATTTGTTTTAGCCCCTGAACTTGCTGGTCTTGCTATGGCTTTAAGTTCGGTTTCTGTTGTTATTAGTTCTTTATTATTAAAAGGTTATAAACCAAATAGGAAAAATATTATTTCTAATTCTGCTGTTGTTATTATGATTATTGCTTTCTTATTTATCTTTGTTGAATTTACAAAATTTACTACTGTTATGAATCCTGATCCAGCTAATGTTTTGTTGCAAGAAAAATTTTATATTCAAAAAAATTCAGCAGCTATAATAGAAATTATAAAAGAACCTAATTCTGTAAAATTATTTTATCTAATAAATGAAAATAATTTACCGAAAGAATTCAATAATTATTTAAATAAAAATAGTTTTGATAAAGAATTTATAGACGGAAAGGTGTATTCTCCATTGTATATTGGTGCTAAAGAGGCAAGAATGATGATGAATAAAAAATTATTTAAAAATGTGGGGGATAGAATAAGTAATTTATTTGGAAATGATTTTGTTGTAAAGGGAATTTTTCCAGAAACAAATTCTGTTTTAGATAATATGCATTTTGTTAGTTCTGATATAAAAATAATTAAATAAATAAAATATCACGCCATGAGCGTGATATTTTTTATTCTTTACATTCAACGTGTATAACAACTTTCTTTATGTTATTTACTTTTTCTTGTAATAAATATTCATATTTTATTGTTGCATCATGTATTTGATCAAGTAATATATCTTCTTTTGCAAAGCAATGAAATGATATAAAAAACTTATTTTCTATTTTTCTAACCAATATATTATGTGGTGTGTTTATGTCTTTTATTTCTAAACTTATTTCTTTTATTGCTTTTTCTATTATTTCAAAATCTTCTTTTGTTGAATTAGAACTGCATATAGTATTGTGTTTTAGTGGTTCTATATGAGAATTAATTTCTGTTTCTTCTTCTACTATTTCATTTTTAATTTCATTTTCAAATTTATCAGCTATGTCATGAGCTTCTTTTATTGTAAGGTCGTCTTTTAATTCTAGATCATAACTTATATATTTTTTGCCATCTAATTCATCTATTATTAAATCATGTATAGATAAATTATTTTTTGCGGCTAATATTTTTATTGAATCTAATATTGTTTCTGTGTTTATTTTTATTGGCTCAGTGTTTATTATTATCTCAGATTCTTCTTGTATGTCTTCTTTTATTTTATTTTCTATATTATTTGTTATTTCTTTTATTTTTTCAGAAGATAATTTTCTATTTATTGATATTTTTGTATCTATTGATAAATGTGCACCGGATTGTCTTACTCTTATTCTTTCTATATCTATAACATGTTCGTTTCTTTCTAATATGGTATGAACTTTGTCATAAATTCCTTCGGGTGCTTTATCTATTAACGTATTTATTGTACTTTTACCTAATCTATATCCGGCAAGTCCAACAAATAGAGCTACTCCAATAGCTGCAAAGCAATCAGCCCCCTTTATTCCAAAAAGAGATAAAAATAATCCTATTAAAACAACTCCAGAACTTAATATGTCAGAACTAAAATGTAATGCATCGGCTTCAAGTGCTTGACTTCCTGTTTCTTTTGCAACTTTTTTTAATGCTCTAGATCTTGATATATCTATTATTATTGAAATTATTATAATAACAAAAGCATACCATTCTATTTTTATTGTTAAGTTATTTGTTATTATTCTATGAATTGATTCATAAATAATCCAAAAACTTGTTATGAATAATAATCCTGTTTCTATTAACGCTGATACGCTTTCTATTTTTCCATGACCATAATGATGATCTTTATCTGCTGGTTTGTCACCAAATCTAACAGCAAAAAACGTCATTATAGCGGCAGCTAAATCAAGTAGGGAATGGACGGCTTCTGATATAATACCTAAGCTTCCCGTTATCGTACCTACTACAAATTTCATTAATGTTAATACCACTCCAGCCAATACAGATGAGAGTGCAACTTTTTCTTTTTTATTTTCCATTGTGGTTTCTAGTTTATTTTAGAAGAATTATAGCATAAAGAAGAAAGTTTGAAAGTTTTATTTCTTAGAAATATAATATAATGAAACATATTAGACAATTAGTAAAATTTGTGTTATAATATAATCATCTAATCATTGATTCTCTGAAACTACACTAGCAGTGTAAATTTATATGGAGGATTACATGGAAATAACTAAGGTTATTAATACTGGTGTTTTCTTTGATGCTTTTAACAATCCTCATGAGATTGTTGAACCTAGCTGGAAAAAAGATGAGGTTGAGAGTATCTGTTGTAAGTCACAACTTATGCCTCGTTTGGAAATTGCAAATATTAAGCTTGCTTTGTATGGTCTTAAAACATTGCAATTTGGTGAAGTTTCTTTTTTGCGTGGTTGGAATAATTGTTATTATTCTGAGTATGAAGTTATAAAAATAGAGAATGAAATTGAAGAAATAGAAAAAATTGAAGAAAAAGAAACAGAGATAAGGGTTGCACGAGAGACTTTTCGGCCAATGTATGAAAAATTGGTTGATCGTGCCAAAGGACTCGGTTTTGTTATGAGTTTTTCAGATAAAAAGATTGAAATACAGCATGGTAATTATTACTATGCAAAGTTTTACAACAATATTGATTTATCGAAATTTATCGAAGAACTCAAACAAGAGGAACGTGCTATTACTATCAAGAACAACAATTCAAATGTTGCTTGATGGTTAGCATGTTAAGCTACTCTAGAAATAGGGTAGTTTTTTAATTTAATAAAAAATATAACTATTTCTAGTTATATTTAAAATGGTGGTAATAACTGTTTAGGCCAGAAGTTTGTAATATTAATTAATGTCTAACTTTTGACAATTTTTGAAAAAGGTGTATAATTATTATGAAAATATTTCACTAAATGTGAAATACCTTAAAAATATAATCGGGAGGTTATAGTATGAAAAATAAAAATAGAGAAGATGTTTTGTTTGATATTTTAAAATTTTTTGGTATAGGAACTCTTGTGATAATTGGTTTATTTGTTACTATTTGTATCTTTAATATCGGAATATTTTTTATAAAAATATTTTGGTTAGAAATTAAAGATTCGCCATTTGTTTATTATTATGGGTATGGATATGGAGAATACGACGTTAGGTATATTATGATATTTATGTTTGGGTTGTTTTGTTGTTTTGTGATATTTTGTATTACTATTCTGCTAGCTGCTAGTATAATAAATGTTGTAGAGTTTTATGTATTAAAACTTAATAGTAAAAAAATAGAGAAATTATCTATTATTTTGGCAAGAGAAATAATAAATGAGTTGGTTTCTCCTGTGTTTAATTATAAACATGTTTATTTTACACTAACTGATAATAAAGGAGAACGTTGGAATTGCTATGAAAATAGTATTCTTGAGTTTCCTTTATTATATAAAAAGTTAAAAGAAGTAAGGGTTTATAAAAATAAAAATTTTGTTTTTATGAATAAACTTTTAAATACAAAAATAAAAGAGAATGTTAAGCAAAAAATATTAGACTATTTTGAGTTAAAAGAAATAAAAAATTTTAAAAAAGAAGATGAATTTATTGGATATGTTCTTGGAGAAACAGGGGCATGTGCGAATGGTTATTGATTTGTAATTTGTGGCAGGAGCTTTATTGATCCTGCCTTTTTTAATTCTGCAGGATTGTGGGTATGGAGAAAAAATGATTTATGTTGGATAGACCTTGAAAAAATAGTTAAAATGTGTTACAACTTAAATAACAATATATATTGTTATATGTTTTACGAATTAGTTTTGGAGGAATATATGGATAATAATATAGTTTTAGATGAAGTGGAATTTTTTAAAAAAAATATTGAACTTCATTTTATGTATGGTCCAATCTACTTTGGTTTTAATACCACGTTTGCTAAATTTAATAAATTTAATGAAGCTATGGAGGCTTATAAAAAAGTTATTGAATTAGACCAAAAACTTGCAGTAACTCATTTTAACATTAGTGTTATACTTGCTAAGTTTAATAAATTTAATGAAGCTATAGAAGCTTATAAAAAAGCTATTGAGTTAGACCCAGTAATAATAAACGAATTAACTTATTTTAATCTTGGTGTTGTACTTTATGAACTTAGAATGTTTGATGAGATGACGAGGGCTTTTAAAAAAGATGTTTTATTGTATCCAGAAAATACAATAGCTTACAAAGATATGTTGATTTTTATAGAAAAAAAATATAAAAAATAAATTTATCAACAGGATGTAAAAATCCTGTTTTTTATTTGTGTTATAAATTATTTATTGTGGTGGTAATAACTGACAAGGTCAGAAGTTTATAAATTTACAGAATAAAAAATAAACCCTTTTTCTTGCTTTGAATTTAGCAAGAAAAAAGGTTTAAATGTGGATTTAATCCACTTTTACACTTGTCGTAAGTGTGGAAGACCCAAATCCTCCTCCTCCAAAAAGATTTCCAGCAACGTCTTTCGGCGTTAAAATTTTTGATTCATTATTGATGGTCCCAATCCTGAACATAGTTTTATTGTCTATGTTGATCGAGTTTGGAAACGTAATGGTCAAATCTTTATTGAGGTTGCTGAGGGACATAGAGATACCATTTAGATCGGATAACTTTGTCCACGAGTGGCCTGTGATATCATCTCCCGTTAGTATTTCGTAACTGTCTCCACTGGTTGTGGAAACAATATCCATGGGTTCAGAAAACTTGATAGTTATCTGATGAGCTGACCCGGTTATTCTACCATCTAATGTTGGTCGAATTGTTTCAGTTACCGTGAATACAAGCGTTTGAGCTTGTATGGCCGCAGTTCCTGAAAGGTTTTTTATTCCCGATATATAAATTTGGTATTTCCCAGCTGGAATTGGGTTTTGACTTTGTTGTTCCATCCCAAAATAAATTACAACCGTTTTAAGATTTGTATTTTTTTCTAAACTTCCTTGTTGTGGTGTATACAATGCAGGATGGCCGTTTTCGTCGATACCTCTTCCTCCAGTTTGAGAATTTAATACAACTCCTTCAGTTGTTTTAAAAGTATAGTTGGCAGGGTCTTGAGATGAAATCGGATCCACTTCTTCGTTGAAATACACAATGACCACCTCATCGGAATTGGTTACGGATAACAGCGAAAGTGAAGGGGGTGTGTCATTTGTTGTAGCGATTTTTTCGGTGCTGTCGTTTACCGGATTCTGACATCCTACTACGAACAACAACCCAAAAACCACCACAAAAAACAAAATAATATTTTTCATACGATATTCCTCTTTATATGTAAAACCTTTAAGACTTTAGTTTCTACGAAACCATATCTTATTGATTTATAATTTTCATTTTTATATTATAACACATTTAATATGTTTTTGTCAATAAAATATATTAAATTAATTATTTAAAACAGTTATAATAACTGTTTGGGTCAGAAGTTTGTGATATTGATTAAAGGATATTATTTGAATGAGAGACAGTATTGTGAGTATGGAAATAAAAAAATAACATTAATATAAATAATAAACAAAACATGGTAGACTTTAATTATAATTAATTTAAACAAAAAATATGAGCGGAGATAATTTTTCAATTACTACAGGTATAGATGCAACAACGGAAGGTATTATTATAAAAAGAGATTATAAAATAGAGGTTATGGAGGCTTTGGAGTCTATTAAGTTGAACTCAGAAGATTCTATGGCTTGGAGCAAGCTTGGATTTGCTTTATCATGGTTAGGAGATCTTGATAGGTCAGAAGAAGCTTATAGAAAAGTTGTTGAATTTGAGCCTAAAAACGCTAAAGCTCATTTTAACCTTGGAGATATTTTATGTGGAAATAGATCTGCTGATGAGGCTGTGTTGTGTTATGAAAAAGCTATTAAACTAGATCCGAATGAATATGAATTTTATTCTAATCTTGCTCTAGCGTTAGAACAACTCGATATAGTTGATACAGCTAAAATAATATTTAACTATGAAAAATCTATTGAAATAAAATCTGATAATCTAGCAGCTATTCTTGCTCTTAAAAAATACAAATAAATCTATTTTTTAACAGGACTAAAAATCCTGTTTTTTTATTTATGTTAGAAATTTATATTGAATAAGTAATTCTGACAATTATAAGTAATTATAAATATTAAAAAAGTGTTTAATATAAGCTAATAAAATTATGTTTTTATAAATGTTGTTATATGTCTATTGACATAAAGTATAAAAAATGGTATAATATAAACATGAAAATTATAAATCTATAAGATATGGTTTCGTAGAAACTAAAGTCTTAATGATTTTAAATATAGAGGGGAATATAATATGAGAAATATAATTTTGTTCGTATTTGCTATATTTTCGATGGTTTCTTTTTTTGGTCCTGTGGCTGATATGAAGAAATTAAATAATCGTACTCCAGGTAGCGTTATGCCATCCGTTGATCATGATTCAATGACTTTAAAACCAAGTTTTAGAGTTAGGATTATGCTTCCAGAGGAAAAAGAGTTGGAAGCGTTTCTTGGTACTGAAAAATATCAGGATTTGGTTCATAATCATAATTTTCAAGCATTAGCTATTCTTTCGATGTGTATGAATATGAAAATGTCTTGATTTCATATAATAGGTAGGCAAAAACCTTTAATTTTGCAAATATGAGCTCAAACCGGGGCTCTATTTTTTTATTTTATCATAACAAAAAAATATAGCCTATATGGGCTATATTTATTTTGGTGGATGTTAAGGGAGTCGAACCCCTGACCCTCTCGGTGTAAGCGAGATGCTCTAGACCAACTGAGCTAAACATCCAATTGATTTACGAAAATATTATATATTATATTTTTAATAATGACAAGAGGAGGAAGGATAGAATTGAATTTATTGATTTTTAATGCTAATATATAGAAAATATTTTAATTCTGTAATTATTGGTTTTATGATAAAAACTCGTTTTGCACCTAGTCCTACTGGCTATCTTCATATTGGCGGTCTTAAAACTGCTTTGTTTTCTTATTTATTTGCAAAACAAAATGGAGGACATTTTATTTTAAGAATAGAAGATACAGATCAAGCTAGATTTGTAGAAGGTGGTATAGAACAAATTAAATGGTCTCTTAATTGGGGTGGTCTTAATTGGGATGAGGGTCCTGATAATGGCGGTGAGAATGGTCCATATATTCAAACTCAAAGAAGAGAAATTTATCAAAAATATATTAAAGAACTTTTGGAAAAAGGTTTTGCTTATTATTGTTTTTGTTCTAGTGAAAGACTTCAAGAGATGAGAGATGCCCAAACTAAAAACAATATGCCTCCTAAATATGATAAACATTGTCTAAATTTATCAAATGAAGAAATTGAACAAAAAATTTCTAATGGTGAAAAATATGTTATTCGTATGAAAGTTCCTGAAAATCAAATTATTAAATTTAAAGATGCTATAAAAGGTGATATTGAATTTAATACTAAAGAAGTTGATGATCAAGTTTTGATGAAATCAGATGGTCTTCCTACTTATCATTTTGCTGTAGTTATTGACGATCATTTAATGGAAATAACTCATATAATAAGAGCTGACGAATGGGTTTCTTCTACTCCAAAGCAAATATTACTTTATAATGCTTTTGGTTGGGAAGTTCCTGTTTTTGCTCATGTTCCTCCTATCCTTGCTCCTGGTGGTAAGAAGAAATTAAGCAAAAGAGAAGGTTCTGTTTCTGTTAATGAGTTTTATGATCAAGGAATCTTACCAGAAGGAATGATTAATTATCTTGTTTTGCTTGGATGGAATCCTGGTACTACTGAAGAAATTTTTTCTATGGATGAACTTATAAAAAGATTTGATTTGTCTAAGTGCCAGAAAGCTGGTGCTGTATTTGATCCTGTAAGATTAGAATGGGTGAATGGACAACATATTAGAAAGATGGATGCAAAATTATTTAGAGAAAGATTATCTAAATTTATGAGTAATGAATTAGATTTAAATTCTTTGATGTTTAAAAAGTTTTCTATTATTGAGCAGGAGAGAATTAATAAACTTTCTCAATATAAAGAAGATTTTGATATTGTTACTAATTTCAATGAATCTTATGATGGTAATTTGGTTCTTAATGATAAAATGGGAGCTGATAAGGTTAATGCTGAGCTTGCATTAAACGAATCTATAAAACTTATTAATTCTATTGATTTTGAAAAATTAAATTCTGAATTTGAAAATTGTGAAGATTCTAAATTAATGGAATTAAAGAAAATTCATGAAGAGTTTATAAAGAATTTATTTTTGGATTTAGTAAAAAATCTTAACGCAAAAAATGGTCAAATTTTATGGCCAGTTAGATATGCATTAACTGGAGTTGCTAAGTCTTCTACGATATTTGAACTTGTGTGGATATTAGGAAAAGAGGAAAGTGTAAGAAGATTGAACATTGGACTTACAAAATTAAAAAATATATAAAGAAAAAAGACTGGCATTATTGGCCGGTCTTTTTTAGTAAAGTTCATTTATTAAAATAAGTTGTATTTTATCATAAATATCGTCTTCCTCTTTTTCTTTGATAATGGGTGGCAGATTTTTTTCTAAAAGGACACAAGATTCTTTATTTAAAAAACAACAGATAGGTGAATATTGTTGAGTATTGATAGAAAAAACATTTATAATTTTTATAAAACTACAAGAACAGGATTCTTTATTTAATAAAACACATTTCATTATTTCCTCCTTGCTTTGTGCATTTAAGGTAACTATATATTAATATTGGGTTTTATTCAAATTTGACTATATGTTGTAAAAATGGTATAATATAACTATCTTAACTATAAGGGAGGTAATATAGTGAAGATTTATATGATTGACTTTCACGGAACCCTTATGGTTTCGGATGGTCAGGTTAAAAAAGAAAGTTTTCTTTCTTTTTATCCAATACGTAAAGTAATTGGTTTTTTATCTGGATTTAAGTTTTTTATAAGGATTTCTAATTCGGTTTTATATCCGAATGCGGAACTTATTGAAAGACTTAATAAAATTGGAAGAAGTTCTTCTGTAATGATCTTCGTGGTTTCTGCAGCGCATGAAACAGCTAGAGATATTATGGAAGAGGATATAAAAAGTATAGGTCTTGAAAATTTTTCAGGATTAATACTTCGGGATGATTTTTTTGAATCGCATACTCATTATAAGGTGAGAATTGCAAAAAAATTATCTGCTGATGTTGTTGTGGAAGACTGTTTCCACTATGGTAGAGCTATAAAAAATGCTCTACGGGAAGACGGAAAAGAAGCTGAAGTACGTTGCCCAGATTGGCATAGTATATTGGCTTAAACCCGTTACTACTTATGTGGTGGCGGTTTTTTTTATTTATGTTTTTTATTTAAATAAGTTTCTAATTCTTCTATTTTATCTCTAAGTTCAGCTGCTTTTTCAAATGCTAAACTTTTTGCATATTCTTCCATTTCTTGATTTAGTTGCTCTATCATATATTGTATATCGGATTTCTTTAATTTTTTGATATCTATTTCATCTGGATCAAGATTTTCTTCTCCAATAAATGCAGCAAACATTACATTGTCGCTTATTTCTTTTATTATTGTTGTTGGTGTTATTCCATATTTTTTATTATGATCTTCTTGAATTTTTCTTCTTCTGTTTGTTTCTTTAATGGCATAATCCATTGAATCTGTAGTTTTATCAGCATACATAATAACTTTACCGTTTTGATGACGAGCAGCTCTTCCTATTGTTTGAATTAATGATGTTTTTGATCTTAAGAATCCTTCTTTGTCAGCATCTATAATTCCTATTAATGATACTTCTGGGAGATCTAAACCTTCTCTAAGTAAGTTAACACCTATAAGGCAATCGTATTTTCCTTGTCTTAATTTTTTTAAAATATCCAATCTTTCCATTGTTTTAATTTCTGAATGAAGATATGTAGTTTTAATTCCAAGATCTAAAAGATAATCAGCTAGATCTTCTGCTGTTTTTTTAGTTAATGTTGTTACTAAAGTTCTTTCGTTTTTTAATGTAGCTTTAGCTATTTCTTTTGCTATATCTTCAACTTGAGTATTAGTTGGTCTGATTTCTATTATTGGATCTAATAACCCAGTTGGACGAATTATTTGTTCTGCAATTTTTCTTTTTGTTTTACTAGAATCAAAACATTTCTCAAGTTCTTCTGGACCTGGAGTTGCTGACATAAAAACCATTTGTGGTATTTTTTTATCAAATTCTTCTTTTTTAAGTGGTCTATTATCGAAAGCTGCTGGTAATCTAAAACCAAAATCTATAAGATTTTTTTTTCTTGCGTAATCTCCATTATACATGGCTCTTATTTGAGGAAGGGTAATGTGAGATTCATCCATTACCATAAGAAAATCATCTCCAAAAAAGTCTATAAGAGTGTATGGCATTGTTCCTGGTTGTCTTCCGTCTATATATCTACTGTAATTTTCTATTCCACTACAAAAACCAGTTTCTCTCATCATTTCTATATCATATCTAACTCTTTGTTCTATTCTTTCGGCTTCAAGTGGTTTGTCGTTTTTTCTGAAATATTCTAATTGTAATTCTAAATCTTGCTCTATTTGTCTTATAATAGGTTCCATTTTTGATCTGTCTGTAACGTGATGTGTTGCTGGAGGGATAGAAAAAGTTTCTAAAACTTCTAATGTTTTTCTTGTTAATTTTGTTATTACTGAAATTTTTTCTACTTCATTTCCAAAAAATTCTATTTTTATTATATTTTCTTTTGAGTTGGCTGGAAATACTTCAAGTACATCTCCAGATATTCTGAATGTACCTCTTGTTAGCTCTATATCGTTTCTTTCGTATTGTATTGATACTAATTTTGATGAAATTTCTTTAATACTTACGTCTTCACCTTTATTTATGGTTATAAATTGTTTTAATAATTCTTCTGGTTTACCAAGACCATAAATACAAGAAACGGATGCAACTATAATTACATCTTTTCTTGTTAATAGGGAAGTTGTAGCCTCGTATCTTAAACGGTCTATTTCCTCATTTATTTGCGTTTCTTTGGCTATATAAGTATCACTTGTAGGTAAATAGCTTTCTGGTTGATAATAGTCGTAATATGAAACAAAATAATGAACTGCATTATCTGGAAAAAATGATTGAAATTCTTGAGCAAGTTGTGCAGCTAATGTTTTATTGTGAGATATTACTAACGTTGGCTTATTTACTTTGTTTATAATATTAGCAACGGTGAATGTTTTACCGGTTCCTGTTGCTCCAAGTAAAGTTGTATATTTTTCTCCTTTTTCTATCCAATTATAAAGCTTATCAATGGCTTGGGCTTGATCTTCGTTTGGAGAAAACTTTGATTGTAAATTAAATTTATTCATTAAAATACTATAACATGATTTGACAAATTTGTAAAAATGTTGTTAAATACAATTATGAAAATCTAATAGAGGATTTTTTAAGGAGAATGAAATGTTTACAGATTTGTTTGTTTTTGAAGACAGAACGAGACTGTCTTGGGACTTATATCCTCATTATGTTGAACATAGCGAAATTGTGTTCAGAACAAAAAATGATAAAAAAATAGAGCTGTCTTCAATGGATAAGCGTTATATTGTCAAAGAAAATGATAATTATAAAAGATTTTCTTTTTCTTTAAAAGATTTTGGTGAAGTAAAAGAAGAAATATTTTGTTTTGATTCTAAAAAACAGGCGTTATCTGTTGTAAAAAAAATTTTAAATATAAAAGATTATAAATTGTTTTGTATTAAATTTAAAACAATTGTGAATGATAAAATCATTAATAAAACAATTAGTGAAGAAGTCGTTAAAGAAGAATTTCTTCCACTGGAAGATAAAGTAATTTCTTAGTTGTATGCGTGGGTTGTTAATTCAATTCACGCTTTTTTAATTAAAAAACGCTCAATTATCTTTTTGATATATTGAGCGTTTTGTTCTTATGACAAATACTTATTTTTGATTATGTCAAAAATCCTGTTACTTACTTCTTCTATTGTTCCGTTTGATACAAGAACGGTTGTTGAATCTTGTTTGTGTAATTCCAAATAGGATTCTCTTACTGCTCTTTGAAAATCTATTTTATCAAACAATTCTTTTTCTTCGCCTCTATTATCGATCCTTTGCATTGATATTTCGGCTGGGACATCAAGTATTATTGTTAAATCAGCATGTAAAAATTGTGAATTTAATTCAATTAATTTTGCTAATTGTTCTTCACTCATGTTTTCTGGATGAATTTTACGTGTTGCCATCCCATAAGCTATTGTTGAATATTTATGTCTTGCACAAATTACCCATGAATCTTTAAGCAATTCTTTGATTTTTTCTGTTTGAATATCTCTATCTAATGTGAATAATCTTTGTAGTTCATATAAACTGCATTCTGTTTTTCCTTGAAGCACTGATCTTATAATAGATCCTATTGATGTTTCTGGATCTGTTGGGTTGTGTTGGAAAGTAGCTTTTATTCCAATAGATTCAAGAAATTTTATAATTGCTTTTGCTTGTGTGTCTTTTCCGCCGCCATCTGTTGTTTCTAGAACTATAAACTTAGTGTCATTTGTTTGTGTCATTTTAGACTCCTTTAAAAATTGTTAAGTATGTAGATCTTATATGATTTTTTGAATGAAGGGAAGTGGATAATGATAATCTAAAATTGACAAATTGTAAAATATGTGTTATTATATGTTTATCAAGGTGGAAAGCGGTATTTTTTCCAAATTGATGAATCTCTTTGTATAAAGGGGTTTATTCTAGTAAAGGTCAATATTTGATCAATTGATTAATTGTGGACTTTTACTGTAATGGGAGGAAGGGTATGAAAAAATTTATTATCCTTTCTGTTCCTTTTGCTGTTTCTTCAAAAAATGAAGAAACAGGTAAAAAAAACGAAGCAATCTTTTTTTATGGACCGTAATAGGTTCTAAAAGAGATTATACTTCGGAAAAAGATGGTATGAGGTTTTCGTAAAATATTTTTAAGGTGCTTATATGGTACTTTTTGAATAACGAAAACCTCTCTTTTAATTATTATGCCAAATTAATAAAAATAATGTTTGAAATGTTGAGAATATTTCTTTATTTTCTATTATAATTGATGATAACTTGTTTGAGCTATTTTTTGATATTATTAGTATTTTATTATTGTATATATTTATGTCTGACGAGAACATGTATCCGTGTTCTTTTTTTATTGTTTTGATTGTGTTTCCGTCTAATTTTTTACCTTCTATATGTTTATTCCATTGATCAGATCCAAAAACTATCATTTTTTGATCTATTTTTAATACTTTTCTTTTTTTTGAATAGTTGTCTCCAATTTTTATAAAGTTTTTATCTTCTGAAAATATATCAAAATTAAAAAAGTTTAATATTTTTTCGTTATCATCTTTTGATTTTTCTTTTATAAATAAATCAAATGCTTTTTCTATTCCGTCATATCCTTCTGAGTATCTAACACCTGGTTTGTCTGAAATCAAACTAAAATCTGAAATTATACTTGGCAATATTGTTTCAAGTGATAATTTTGTATCTCTTACTTCTTTTTCTTTTGTCTCAATATATTCTCTAAGTGCTTCTGGATGATTTGGTGTGAATGTTGCTACTTTTGTTTTTGTATTTTGTGAAATTATTCCTTTTTTTTCTAATTCTGAGAGGGCATTATATGTAAGCCCTCTTTTTACTTCTGTTTTTTTTGATATTTCTCCGGCTGTCTTAGTGCCATTTTTTAACAAGAATTCATAAATTTTAGCTTGTGTTTCTGATAATCCAAGCTTTGAGAATAATTGAGAGTATATAGATTGTTTCATTTTTTTAGTTTTGAATTTTTATATTAATAATTATATCATATTATTATTAATAATTATTGTCAATTTATTTGTGACAAAATATTTTATATAATTTTTTGTATTTTGTGACAAATTTAAATGCAATAATATTGTTATAAAAAAAATTATTAATTTATAAAAATAGCTAATATTAAATAAAATAGCATAGGTATTAATAGTATATTGTAATATACTATTGACATTTTGTAAAATATGTGTTAATCTGTTTTTAACAAAGATAAGAAATAAGCGTCAATTTAAAGCTGAAAAATATCTTTGCTAAAGCTTGTCAAAGCCAACCGAATAAAAATCGAAAAATTAATTTAAATATACTTACTAATTAATTATTAATTAAAAAATATTTGAACACAAAATAGCAATATATTATTTTTCTTCATGTATTAAATGTATTATAAAACTTATTAAGGCGTAATTATACAGAGACTAGGCTTGTCGGTCTCTGTATGTTACGCCTTTTTATTGTTTTAAATTTAGAAATCGCATAAAAGAGTAATATTTATTCGCCTTTGTATTATTCTTTTACGTGGTTTTTAAGGGTCTTCTATTTATAAAAATATAATAATTATTATATAAACAAAAGGAGCAGGACGATTTAGTAAAATCGTTCTGCTCCTATGAGATGTATATTTTACACTTCTAATATTACAGGTAATATCATTGGTGTTCTATGTGTTTTTTTGTAAATAAATTTACCAATCTCGTCTCTCATTTTTTCTTTTACATATCCGTCATCTAATTGAGAACCAGGTTCTTTGTCTGCCGTAAGGCATCCAATAACCTTGCTTCTTATTTCTTCTACTAATTTTTTATTAGCATTCATGTAAATAAAACCTCTTGAGATTATGTCTGGATTTGCAACTAATTTTCCAGTTTTTCTATCTACTGTTGATATTACAACAAGCATTCCATGTTCTGACATTTGTTTTCTGTCTCTAATAACTATTCCAGAAACATCTCCAATGCCAAGTCCATCAACATAAACATCGTTCATTATTAATTTTTCTTCTGCTACTTTAATATTTCTATCTTTATCAAATTCTATTATTTCGCCATCTTTTAATACTAATACATTATCTTTTGGCATTCCTATGCTTCTTGCTACTTCAGCATTCATTTGAATATGAGTGTGAGTACCGTATATAGGAATGTAATATTTTGGATTAACAAGTTTTAATAATAATTTAATGTCTTCTTGTTTAGCATGTCCACCGGCATGTACATCCATCATGTGATAATTGATAACATTTGCATGGTTAAGATAAAGGCTATCTCTAAGTTTTGCAACTGATCTTTCATTTCCAGGGATAATAGATGATGAGAATATAACTGTATCACCAGGAATTATTTTTATAGATTTATGATCATTATTAGCTATTCTATAAAGAACGGCGTTATCTTCTCCTTGAGCTCCAGTACAGGCTATTATTATTTTATCATCTGGATAGTTTTTCATATCCTTATATTCAATAATAGTTTTAGGATTGAATTTTAAATATCCTAATTCATGTGCTATATCAACATTGGCTTTCATTGATCTTCCATCGATAATAACTTTTTTACCTAATTGTTCAGCGACTGAAATTATATGGTAAATACGAGAAAGAAGGGAAGCAAATGTTCCTATAATTATTCTTCCAGGAGCTTGTTTGAATACTATTTCAAGAGTTTTTCTTACTTCCATTTCAGACATTTGGTGTCCTTTTTGATCAGCATTTGTACTGTCTCCGAATATTGCTAATATATTTTTGTGATATAAATCAGCTATTTTATGTAATTCTGTTTGCATAAAATCTACTGGGTTTAAATCAAATTTCCAATCTCCTGTATGAACTACAATTCCTACTGGAGTTTCTATTACAGCCATAACGCTGTCTGGTATAGAATGAGAAACTCTTATGAAATTTAATTTGAACACACCTAATTGCAATGTGTCGTCTATACCAACTTCTATAAATCTTGGCTTAGCTCTTGTTTGAAATTCTTCTTGTCTTTTTTTAATAACTCCTATTGTAAGTTTAAGACCAAATATTGGTGGGTTTCCCAATTTGTCTAACAAATGAGGAATTGCACCAATATGATCATAATGCCCATGAGTTATAAATACTCCTTTAATATTTCTTTCTAATCCTTCAAGACAAGTTATGTCTGGGATTATATAATCTACTCCTAATAATTCTTCATCAGGGAATTGAAGACCCATATCTACTATTAAGATATCATCATTGTATTTAAAACCCATCATGTTGTTTCCAACTTCTTCAAGTCCACCAAAGGCGAATACTACAAGTTTATCTTTTGGAGTTTTTTTAAGATCATAAAGCTTTGGAGCTTCTTCTCTATTTTTGAAAGTTCTTCCAATTTTTCTTTTTTCATAAGGCTTTATTTCACCAGTAACTGCATTTCCATTTTTATCAGTTTGTACGTGTGGTTTTGCTGCGTATGGTCTTGGAGAATATGGTCTTGGAGTTCTCTCATCTCTTTTAAAATAATCTTTTCTCTCATATGGTTTATGAGCTCTTTTTGTTTCATTTTCTGGTGTTTGACCTATATTTTCTATAACTAAATCTAGGTTGTCTTTTTGATTTTTTTCGATATTCTCTATTGTTTCAGGAATATCTTCTTTTTCTTCTAAATCCATTTTTTGTGTATTTATTAATTATGTTTATTAATTCAAATTTAAAAACAATTCTAAAAACTTTATATAAAAGCCGTGTATATTTTATATTTATTTTTTGAAAAGAGTTTTAAATATAGAATTATGAATAATAGTTTTTAAGCTATTATTCACGTTCATTATTTAAAATAATTTTTTAGTAGTTTTTATGTACCAATTTTGAATATTATTAAATCTTTCTGAAGGAGCTGTTATTTCTTTATCATTTGTCATGTGAACATTTTCCGTAGTTATATAATTGTAATTTGGATTATAAAGAAATATAGCAGGCATATCGTATTTTATTTTTTCTTGAACAAATTTATATAAATCTTGTGTTTCTTCTTTATTTGTTGTTTTTCTAGCTTTTTCTATTGCTTGGTCAACATCTTTACTATTATATAAAGATAAATTTAAACCAGGGTTTTTAATTTGTGAAGAATGCCAGAAAGGGAATGGATCAGATGATCCGCCAAGTATTTCTCCATAAAGTAATATCTCGTAATTTCTAGGTTTTAATATATCTTCTTTTATAGAATCTTGATCTATATATTGAATATTTAGTTTAATTCCTAATTTTTCCCATTGTTGCTTTATTTTTTCAGCAACTAATTGACTATCTTTATTTGTTACAGTTGTTAATGTGAATTCTAATTTTTTATCTGTATTCATCATTATTCCTGTAGTTTCATCTCTTTTCCAGCCATTGCTTTCTAATAATTCTACAGCACTAGAAGGATTGAAATCATAATCTTTGAATTCAGAATCATATCCTGTCATGTTTTTAAAAAATATAGTTTCTGTTTTTTCCGCATTATTATGAAAAACGTCTTTTATAATTTCGTTTTTATTAGTTCCTATTGTTAATGCTTTCCTGATATAAGAATCTTTTAATAAAACATTTAATGATGAATTAAAAAATAAAGCTGTATATTGAGGTAAGCTAAAACTATTTATATTAACATTATTTGTATTTAAGTCTTTTATTTCATTTTGATTTATAAAACTTATTCCATTTACTTTTTTATCTTGTATTGTTTCTATAGCTTCTTGTGTGTCTGCTAAAAACTTGAATGTTAATTCTTTAATATATGGTTTCTTTTTAAAATAATTATCATTACTTTCAACGGTATATGATTCTATAAAACCTTCTTTACTTTTTGATAATGTTTTAAATTTATATGGTCCAGTACCAACTGGTTTTAAATTATATTCACTAAGAGGGAATTGGGCGTAACTGATATCTTGCCATATATGTTTTGGTAATATTCCAAATGTTAAAGAATTTAAAAATGGTGAATATACATCTGTTAATGAGAAGGAGAAAGTTAAATTATCAATTTTTTCAGCCTTAACGTCTTTAAAAGTTACAAATAAAGGACTTTTATAGTTTGGATTTTGAGCAGTTTTTATTGTGAATATAACATCATCTGATGTAAGTTTTACACCATCATGCCAAAATATATTATCTTTTAATTTAAAAGTATATGTTTTTTGATCATCGGATATAGTGTAGGAACTTATTAATGAAGGAGTTAATACTCTTTTATTATATTCAAATAATGAATTATATACCAATGAATCTATATCTGTATCTACATTGTTTGATAATGATAATAATGGATTTAAATATTGTATTTGTCCTATTATTCCTTCTGTGTAATCTCCACCATATGCTGGAACGGAATCTATGTGTTGATATCCTCTAACTAGGAAATAGCCAGAACATATTATTATTAAAGCTATAAATATTCTAATAAAAACTTTTTCTTTTGAATCTAAAAATAAAGACAAATATTTGAATTGTTTGAAATTTGGTAATTGTTTTTTATTTTTTTGAGAAACCAATTTTAAATTGGTTTTATAAAATTTATCCATATATAAAATGTCTAGTGTCTAATGTCTAGTGTTTATTATTTAACCTTGAAATTATAGAAATTTAGATATGTAAAACCTTTATTTTACAAATATATTTGCAATAATAGAAAGAGAAAGTATTGTACCTAATACAATAGTTGTTATGTAAAGAACTTTTTCAGCACCTCTTTTTGTTGTGTAAAAATTGCTTGATCCACCAAAAAGGTTAGAAAGACTAGAATTCTTTCCTTGTAATAAAACAGAAATTATTATCAATATTGAAGTAATAAATTGTACGATTTTAAGTATTTTTTCCATATTTTGAATTAATTTTTGGTAGGCCCTGTGGGAATTGAACCCACGACCATCAGCTTAAAAGGCTGTTGCTCTACCAACTGAGCTAAGGACCTATTACATTAAAGTATTACGTAGTATACAGTATTTCTATGAAAACGTCAATGTTAGAGGTGGTTTCTAATGTCTAGTGCCTAGTGTCTAGTCTATTATATTAGAAATTTGGTATTAGAAACTAGAAATTATTACTGTGGATAAATATTATTGATTTTTATTTAAAAATGATAAAATAGCTATTAATATTAGTTAAAATAATTTTATGGATGGTAAAATTTACGATTTATTAAAAAAAATAGATGATTTTACAATAGCTAAGTTTGGGCTTGAAAAAGATCAAAGGATTTTTTTAAAAAAACTATTATTAGATGAAAAATTTTTAAACTTAATAATAGAAAAGAACGGCGGGAATGATAATTTTTCTAAGTCATTAGAAGAAGTATATAGTATTTTGAATAGTGTAAATAATGATGTAAATAAAATAAAAGAAATTTCTGGGAATAATGAGGAATTAAGAAACATAACTAATCAATATTTTGGAAAGGAATTAGAAGAAATAGAAGAAAAAAAAGATGATTTGTTGGATGAAATTATTTTAAGGTCTGTCGAAGAAAGGAATATGAAAGAAAATGATGATGATAAAATAAAAGAAATTTTAAATAAATTAAAAAACTAATTAAATAATATGGGAATAGAAAGACAAGATTATATAAAAAAAGATATATTAGATCCATTTGAAGATGTTAAAAATGCTACTAATGAAATAATAGGAAAACTAAAAAGCGGGAAAGGATCAGAAGCTGTAGAACAAATAAAATCTACTCAAGCATTAATAGATGAATTGACTATTAAAATCGATAATATAGAAGTAACTAATTTTTCAGGAGAAGAAAGAGAAAAAATAATCCAAGCAAAAGAAACTTTTAGTTCTATAAGAACAAATTTTTTAAAAGTGAAAAAAATATTAAAATCTTTTGAAGAAGGAAGCAAAGAATTAAATATTAATAAAGATATTGATGATATAAAAGAAGAAAAAATAGAGTTTGCATTAAAAACATTAAAAGAAGATTGGAGACATGCAATGGGTGTAAGTAGTAGTATAACTTTTGAAGATTTTGAAAAAAATTCAACATTGGAAGAAAAGAAAAATTTAATCAAAAGATATTATGAAAAAAATAAAAATAACCCAGCAAAACAAAATATTATTCTTGAAATAAAAGAAATGGAAGAAATATTATCTGCATAAAAAAATAAAGTCGCACTCAATTGAATGCGGCTTTTTATTACAGAATTTGTAGTTTTAGTTCTGTGACCTCTTTTTTAATTTGTCTTTTGTAACATAACATATCTCTTATGTATAATAATTTTGCTAATGTGAAAATGTTCTCATAATATTTTTCGCTGTAAATATAATTAATTCCTGCGTTTTTTGCAATATTATTATAAAAATTATTATCTAATTCTAGATTAAAATTGTTATCATCCATAATAATTTCAATATCCTTCACTTTTTTTATAAAAGTTTTTATATTTTTTTTTAAATATATGGATGAATTTATTAAAAAATTAAAATAATAAGATAAAATACTTTCATCAGATAAAATACTTTCATTTTTTGTAAATATTTGTATTGATAAGAGTATGTTGTCTTTTTCTAAATCCTTTAAATCTATTTTTTTATCATTTTGATAAAATGTAACTTTGTTTGAACCAAATATTGTATGATTTTCATTTTCTTTACAGAAAATGACTATTTTTTCACTAGATTGTTCATAAAAAAAAGTATTTTCTTCTTTTTTTACCCTTAAACATTTAGTTTTAGGGTCGTATAAATAAATTACATTCATTAAGACCCTCCTGTATTTTTTTGTTTCCATACCATACCATAAAATCTTAAAAAAAGCAAATTAAAAAACTTCGTCATTGTGACGAAGTTTTGTGTTTTAGATTTTTAATACTTTTTTGATTGGTATTGAAAAATCAAATTCATCTTCTTTTGCTTCTTTTTCTTTTTGAAGATGTCTTATAATATAAAATGCTTTTGAATATTCTAGAATTTGATTCCAAAATTTTTTTGACATTTTATAACCTTTTAATAGCAATTTTTTATCAAAATCACTATCTAGTTTAATCTTGTGTTCTTTTATATATCCTTGGAATAGGTAATAATTTAAAAAAACTATTGTAGAAATACTTAGATTTCCAGGTGATACTGGGGTTATTGCTTGAAAATATACATCGTGAAAAGCGTTTAAAAATTTAAACTCTTTATCTAATTTATCAGGAATATTTTTTGCAGTTATTTCAAAATCTCCAAATTCATTAATTTTTATTACTAGTTCATCTTTGAAAAAAAATGAAGCTGATCCTTCTTTTGTTTCTAGGGAATAATCGCCTAATGAAAATTTATTATTTTCTAAATCTATAATTATAGTTTTTCTAGTAGTATGGAAGACTATTATATTGCTCAAAGTTTACCTCTTTTATCTAAATTTGTTTTTGTATAATAACACGAAAGTTCAAAAAAAGTAAATTAAAAAACTTCGTCATTGTGACGAAGTTTCGGAATTTCATGTTTCTTGCATATCGACTACAAATAGGCATCTTTTGTTTGATATTTGCCATTCTTGTATGTAATAAGAATTTATGAAATATGCTATTCTGTCTGGTTCATCATTTTTAAATAATATATTCCATTTTTCCATGCTTAGTTCATGTTCTCTTAATTTTTCTACTATTATAGTTTTTTCTATTTCACCTTCATATCCTATTTCTACAAGAAATTTTCCTTTTTTATTTTTTCTATAGAAGGAATTAATTTCGTTAGCAATTACATAAAGAGCTTTTCCGCTGAATAACTCTTTCCATGCATCAATTCGTTCTTTACTTAATCTGGATTCTTTTTCTATTCTTTTTTCTTTTTCAGCGTCTGATTCTATAATATCTTCTTGCTCTGCACGTTCCATTTAATCCTCCTTGTAATTTCCGCCTTCTATTCGATTTATTTTATATACATTAACATAAACAAATAAAAGAGCAAATATTTAAAGGTTTATAAAATTATGGTATAATGATTTTATGTTAAAAAGGTAAATAAAAAAAGGTGAACAAAATATTATTTCCTATGTTAATAGTGACTTTTGGTTTATTTTTATATTCTCCTGTTTTTTCTTTGGAAGAAGCGTCCTTTCCTGATGCTACTTATGTAATAACAGAAAAAGGGGAATGGGTTTTAAAGTCTGTTTATGAACTAGATTTAAAAGCTAAAGCATTATCAGAACTAAAAAAAGAAAATAAATTTAGTGGTTATGCTACTTATTATGGTTCTACTAGTAAATTTCAAGGTAAAAAAACAGCATCTGGAGAAAAATTTGATAGGAATCTTATGACGGCTGCTATGAACGGAATTAAATTTGGTACTAAGGTAAAAGTTACAAATTTAGCTAATAATAAATTTATCATTGTTAAAGTTAATGATAGAATGGGAAATATAAAAAATAAGATAGACTTGTCTTCTGGGGCTTTTAAAAAAATAGCAAATTTAAGTACTGGAAGAATCAAAGTTAATATAGAGATATTAAAATAAATTTAAAAAAATAAAAAAATGATTGAATTTAAAAATATTAGTAAAGTTTATAATAATTCAGTTAATGTTTTAAAAGACATTAATTTATCAATAGATAATGGGGAATATGTTTGTATTATTGGTAGAAGTGGTTCTGGAAAAACTACTCTTGCAAAACTTATGACGGCTGAAGAAAAACCTACATCTGGTGTTATTACTATTGATGATTGGGATATTACAAAAGTAAAGAAAAAAGATATTCCGTCTTTAAGAAGACAGATCGCTGTTATTTTTCAAGATTTTCGTCTTTTGCCAAAGAAAACAGCTAAAGAAAATATTTCTTTTGCATGTGAAATATCTGGGGATTTTGGTGTTAAAATGAATTCAAAAATAGATCAATTATTACAAGTTGTAGGCTTAAGAGATAAGGCTAATAATTATCCTTTTGAAATGTCTGGTGGTGAACAACAAAGGGTTGCTATTGCTAGAGCTCTTGCTTTTAATCCTAGTATTTTAATAGCGGATGAACCTACTGGAAATCTTGATTCTATAAATACTGAAGGTATTTTAACTCTTCTTCAGGATATAAATAACATGGGTACTACAGTTATTCTTATTACTCATGATAGAGAAATTGTTAATTCTTTAAATAAAAGAATTATTACTATTGAAGATGGGAGAATGGCTAGTGATAAGGCTAAAGGAAAGTATCTAATTTAAATTATATTTTAAAATTATGTTTTTTATTACTTTTGTTAGATTGTTAAAATATTCAGTTCAAGGATTTTTTAGAAATTTTTGGTTATCTTTTGTCTGTATTACTACTATAGTTCTAGCTTTTGTTTTAGTTGATGTTTTAGGTGGTATTGGTATAGCTTCTAATGATATTGTTAATTCTGTAAAAAATAAAATTGATGTAAGTATTTATATAAAAAATACTGCTACTGAAGATCAGATATTTGCTATTAAAACTGAAATAGCTGGGCTTAGAGGTGTTAAAAGTATTACTTATACTTCAAAACAACAAGCTTTGGAAAATTTTAAAAAAAGACATGATAATAATTCTTTACTTTTAAGTTCATTAAATGAATTAGAAACAAATCCTATTGGATCAACTTTGGTTGTTAAGGCTAATTCTACTAGTGATTATTCATATATATTAGAATATGTTGGTCAATTTCAATACGCTAATTTAATTGAAGATACTAACTATACAGATAATAAGCTTATTATTAGTAAAATAAATACTTTTAACGTTACTATTTCTAAAGGAATATTACTTGTTGGTATATTCTTTGGGTTTATATCTGCTGTTACGGTTTTAAACACTTTGAGAATTACTATTTATTCTAGAAGAAGGGAAATTGAAATAATGAGATTTTTGGGTGCTAGTTGGTCTTTTATTAAAGTTCCATTTATTTTAGAAGCTGTGTTTTATTTGATTATAGGTTGGATTTTATCTATTGTTTTATATTATTCTATTTTATTATTTATTGCTCCTTATTCTAGTATTTTCTTCTCATTCTATCAGGCTGATATTGTTAAATTAATAATGCCTAAGTCTATAAACACTATAATAGTTGAATTGGTTGTAGGTTTGATGATTACTATATTTTCAAGTATTTTAAGTATTAGAAGATATGCTAAAGTTTAAAACATTATTATGAACAAAAAAATATTTTATTCTTTAATGTTCGTGTTTTGGCTTGCTGTTATCTTTTTCTTTTCTTCTGTTCCTGATTTAAAATCTTCTCTTCCTTCTAAATATGATTTTATATTTAGAAAGCTTGCTCATTTTATGGAATATTTTGTTTTAATGTTTTTTTCTTTGAGGATTTTTGCTCATGAAGAATTGAAAAATAAAAAATTTGATCATAAGGTTTTATTTGCTTTTCTTATAGTTTTTTTATATGCCTCAAGTGATGAATTCCATCAATCGTTTGTTACAGATAGACATTTTGCAATTAGAGATATATTGATTGATTTTTCTGGTGGTATTGCTTGTTATTTATCTTTAAGATTTTTAGATAAAAAGATTTCTTTATGAAATCTTTTTATTTTTGTATCTTTATGATAATATTTTGATGTTTATAATTAAGATAAAGTTATGATAGCTGTTATATTATGTGGTGGTTCCGGAACTCGTCTTTGGCCACTTAGTCGTAAAAATTATCCTAAACAATTTTTAAATTTGATTGGTGATTATTCTTTATTGCAAGATACTTTTTTGCGTACTAAAAAGAATATTTCTTCTGATAAAATTTTTATAATAGGTAATAATGATAATTTCTCTAATATTCTTAATCAAATTAGAGATATAGAAAAAGATTATAATGAAAATAATATTTTAATTGAACCTGCTAGTTTAAATACTGCTCCAGCTATTGCTCTTGCTGTTAAATATTTTATTAGTAAATTAAATATTGATAAAAATGAGCAAATTTTAATTTTGCCATCTGATCATTATATTCCTAATTTAGATAAATATAATGATTTATTGAATAATATTTTAAAAATAAATTCTGATAATATAATTACTATAGGTGTTAAGCCTGATAAACCTGAAACTGGTTATGGTTATATAAAAAAAGGAGAAAGTTTTTCTGGTTTTAATAAAGTTTTAGAGTTTAAAGAAAAACCTGATTTAGCAACTGCTGAAAAATATTTTAATTCTGGTGAATATCTTTGGAATTCTGGTATGTATGTTTTTACTGCTAATATATTTTTGGAAGAATCAAGAAAATATTGTTCTGATATTTATAATTTAATGAATGAAAGTTATGAAAATTTTTTATTAAATTTTAATACTTTACCGAATTTATCTATAGATTATGCAATATCTGAAAAGTCAGATAGGGTGCTTGTTGCTCTTGGTGATTTTGGTTGGAATGATGTAGGCTCTTTTGATAGATTGTCAGATGTTATAGGATCTAGCCAGATTAATATTGACTCAAACAATATTTTTTCTTATAGTAAAAATAATAAACTTATCGTTGCATTGGGTGTTGATGATTTAAATATTATTGAAAATGATGGTATTATTTTAGTATGCAAGAAAGGTAATAATGAAAATATGAAGAAAATTTCTGAGTATTTAAAAAATAATGATTTAAAAGAATTACTTTAATATTAAATTAATTAAAACTAATTAAATTATATGGAAAATTCAAAAGATAAAATTTTCTTTTCTGGTGGCGGAACTCTTGGTTCTGTTATTCCTTTGATTGGTCTTTATGAGGATTTGAATAAAAAATATAGTAATTATGAATATTGTTGGATAGGAACAAAGCATGGCCCAGAAAAAGATATTATTACAAAATATAATATGCGATATTTTGGAATTAATTCTGGTAAATTAAGAAGATATTTTGATATTAGAAATTTTCTTGATATTTTTAATGTTTTTATTGCATTTCTTCAATGTATTAAAATAATTAAAGATAATAAACCTAAAATTATATTAACTGCAGGTGGTTTTGTATGTGTTCCTCTTTGTTTGGCTGCTAAATTTTTGAAAGTTCCATTTTTTGTTCATCAACAAGATTATGATGTTGGTCTTGCTAATAAAATTATGGCTAGATTTGCAATTATGATAACTGTTGTTTTGGACAAGTCTTTAAAAGATTATTCTTTTGTAAAAACTGGAAAAATTATTAAAACTGGTAATTTAATTAAAAAATCTATTTTTGATTTTGATAGAAACGAAGCTAGAAGATTTTTTAATATTAATTCTGATAAAAAAGTATTATTAGTTACTGGCGGTGGTACTGGTGCTGAATTTATTAATAATTTAATATTAAATAATTTAGAAAAGATATTAGAAAATTATGAAATTATACATTTAGTTGGAAAAGGTAAGGGGCTTGATATTAAAGCTAAAGGTGAAGTTCTTGGATATCATGTGTATGAATTTTTAACAACAGAAATGAAAATGGCATTAAACATTGCTGATGTTATTATTTCTCGTGCTGGTTTTTCTATTCTTACTGAAATTTGTGCACTTAAAAAACCTTTGATTTTAATACCTTTACCTGGTCATCAAGATTTGAATGCAAAAATATTTGAAAATAAAGCATTTGTTTATTATCAAGAATCATTAGATAATAATAAGTTTTTAGAAGATTTAGATAAATTAGCAAAGGATGATAATTTGAGAAAAATAGTTGGAGATGAAGTTGGTACTGTTATTGATATAGGTAATGATGCTTATGTAAAATTTATAGAAGAATATTTGTAATATTTGATAATTTGTTTTTTTCTGTTATTATTAGTTTAAATTTATTTAGGGGGCATTATGATAGATATAGAAATTGCTCAAGGTTTAAAATTAAGAGCCATGGATGGAGAAATTGGCTTTTATTTGGTGATTTCTAATGACAATGGTAATGTCTATATTTCTATAACAAAGGAAATATATGATAGGTTTCTTAATTTAAAATTAAAAAATATTTCTCATAAGGAAATTGAGAGGAAATTTTTAGTTAAGAATCCACCTGATTTAGATTTTTGCGATTTTTTTGATATAGAACAATTTTATTTATTAAAAGATGATAATGCTTTTAATAGTCTTAGGGCTAGAAAATCTAATGAATCTTATTTTATTACTTTTAAGAGTGGCAAAGGTTTGAGTAGAATAGAAGAAGAGTTTGAAATATCTTGTTTTAATTTTGAATATTGTGAGAAAATTAGAATTTCTAAAAATATTAAAAAGACTCGTTATCGCTATCTATTAAAAAAATCTGCTCTAATTTCAGAAATTGATTTTTTCAAAGATTCTTATGATGGTTTAATTGTTGTTGAAGTGGAATTTGTTTCTGAAGAAGAAGCTAATAATTTTTTACCACCTTTTT
>Ga0302292_1000091_pt1 | contig 63950 bp, 30 predicted proteins | sample III_Fen_N2_1_FD_194553 | JGI IMG/M metagenome (GOLD analysis project Ga0302292, IMG submission 194553) | Peat permafrost microbial communities from Stordalen Mire near Abisko, Sweden - III_Fen_N2_1 | ecosystem: Environmental > Terrestrial > Soil > Wetlands > Permafrost | place: Sweden: Abisko...
TACCGAGTCGTAATACACATTATAAGCAATCCTGTACATCCAGGTCGAGAATCCGGATAGTCCTTTGAAGGCTGTTATATTCAGATAAGCCTTGATAAAAGTCTCCTGCGCCAGATCATCGCTTAACGGACCATCGCCTACGGTGAGGTTCAGAAAGAACCTCCGTATAGACGACTGGTATTTACAGGTTAGTTTGTCGAATGCGTTTTTGTCGCCCAGTAATGCAACCTGTGTGACCCAGCGGATATCATCCGTGTTGCTCATCGTTGTTTCCTGTTGTTTCCGTTTTTGGTTTTTCTAGAAAATGAACCAACAAATAGCCAATGCCAACAAAGGTAGGAACTATTCCAACAATCAGAGCATTACTCTTCTGCATTACCAAGAACGAAATCAACAATCCCAGACCCACAACAAGCCATAAAATCCCTCTTTTTAAATTCGAAGTCGGATTATTCTTCATAGGTTCATCAAAGAAATGCTCGGGAACCGTTTGACCCATTTCCAATGATTTGGAATATAATTCGTACCTTCGTTTGGATTCTTCTTTCTGAGCCTTCACCTTCATATAAATAATGGTAGCCACAAAAAGGAAAGGCAATAAACAAATCAGAACGAGTTCAAAGCCATTAAACGGATTTTCATTGCGGCCTTCTTTTACAATTTGTTGTTTTTGGACTTCCTGTTCTCCTTTTTTAAGTTCAAGAATTTGATTTGGCGACAATTTAGAGAACATGGCCGAATCTTTCTTTTGTTCCTGAATCTCTTTACTGGTGCTGATGATAGCCTGTTTTAGACTATCCATATTAACGCCTTTTTCTGCTGCATGTGCTCCGACAAATAGAGTCAAAGCCAATAAAAATAATCCGATCCGTTTCATAATTGTAAATTTTAAAGTGTAAAAATAATGGTTGTTTTCTAATTAGACGAAACAACCAGTCAATTTGGATTTAAAATGATAAATAAAAATTGATATTTAACAAAAAAATAATTCAGAATTATAAAATCAAATAATATTCATATTTTTGTCCGTTTAAATAACATTAATCCGAATCATAAATGAAAATAAAATTGAACGGTAAAAAAACAGGTATTCATATAGTGGGATGTCTTGGGTTTATGTTATTACCATTAATTGCCTCTCCCCGTTCATCGGTTTTTGATACGCTGAACATTGGGCCACCCGAAATCCACGGTTTGATTAACTCAGCATTGTTGATTGCGTTTTTTTATCTTAATTTTTACTGTTTTATTCCGAAGTTTTATCAACGAAAGCAATATCTTCAATGGGTATTGATTATCCTTTGCTCCTTTGCGGTTATTCTTTTTTTGCCTCGTGTGCTTTTTCCTGATTCTAATATTAATCACTATTTTCGGGAGTTTCATGGAATGCAATCACTTCCGCGGCAACCATTTCATGATCATTCTGTTTTCCGGAGTTTTAGAATTGAAGAATCACTGACAAAATTTCTGGTCGTATTGGTTCTTTCCCTGTTACTTCGCACTAGTGAACTATGGAAAAAGAGCCAGGAAGAAAAGCAGAAAGCTGAGTTATCCTACCTGAAATCACAAGTCAATCCACATTTTCTTTTCAATACATTAAATGGAATATACTCGTTGGCTTTGGACGAATCGAAAAAAACGCCCGATGCCATTGTCAGGCTTTCTGAACTTATGAGGTATGTAATTACGGATATATCCAAAGATTATGTTCCACTTCAACAAGAAATTGAGCATTTGATGAATTATGTTGAATTACAAAAACTCAGATTAGAAGAAACTGTCAAAATTAATTTTGATGTTACTGATCAGACTGAAGGGCTGCTTATTGCTCCGTTGCTTCTTATTCCCTTCGTTGAAAATGCATTCAAATATGGCATTAATTCAAAATCTATATCGCAAATCGATATTAAGTTGTTTGTAGAGAAAGATAGAATGGAATTTCAGGTAAAGAATAAAATTGAACCATTTCCAGGCTTGTCAGCTCAAACGGGTACAGGATTAGAAAATGTAAAAAAGAGGTTAGAACTTACTTATCCCGGAAATTTTGAACTTGCAATACACGATAATCATCAGGATTTTAATGTGATATTAATTTTAAAGTTAAGACAATGATAGCAATAGCCATTGATGATGAACCTCCAGCATTAAAAATCATAAGCAAATTCTGTTCGAATTTTGAGCTTGTGGAATTAAAAATGACCTTTACGAACCCGTTGGAAGCTCTTCATTATCTAAAGAAGTTTCCGGTAGATTTATTGTTTATTGACATACAAATGCCCGGATATAACGGTGTGGAGTTTTTTAAAAGTCTGGAGAATAAACCAATGGTAATATTTACTACCGCTTTCTCAGAATATGCCCTTGATGGATTTAATGTTAATGCAGTTGATTATTTGCTGAAACCTTATACACCTGAACGTTTCGCATTGGCAATTCAAAAAGCAACAGAATTGTTTAAGAATAATCGTATCTCTGAACCCGTTCGCTCACTGGCTGTCCGCAGCAATTATAGCCTTACAAAAATAATCCTCGAAGATATTTGTTTGATCGAAAGTTTAGACGATTATCTGACGATTTACCTTCTTTCCGGTAAAAAAATCATTGTAAAAATGACACTTAAATACATGTTGGATCAATTGCCTGCAAATGAATTCGTTCGTGTCCACCGATCTTATATTTTGCCATGGAAATTAATTGAACAAGTCCGTAATAAAATGATATTGATTGGTGATAAAAGAATTCCAATCGGTAGTAGTTATGAAAAAGATTTTTTTAGTCGATACTCCATGTAGTAAATGCCGGTCAATACCGATAGAATCACACTTTCCACCGATATTCTAAGTTCTTAATCCTCACTTCTGTTAATTTTGCACTGTCTATTCTTTGATACATGCAATGACTCTCCTATTGTAAAAAGCGAAATATTGATTTTCTTAAAAAATACATTTTTATATTATTCCACTGATATACGATATATGAAAGTGTTAAAATTACTTGCTGTATTTATATGCCTTCTTTTATCAGTAAACTTTCCCATATATGCAGCTGATAACTATGTAAATCTTGGTTTCCAATCAGGAAAATTTACCGGATGGATTGGCTATACCTGGTTATATTACGGAACCGATAATGGAGCCGTGGGTACCAAAACATCGAAAGTACTTGTTTCATTACCAACTGCCCGGCGCCAGGTGATGATAAGCGATACCACGGCTTATGATGCCAACACCGGGGGAGCATTAAAAAAAGTCCCTACAGGATATTTATATTCAGCACGGCTTGGCGATGAAATCATCTCCAGCGATGGGAAACCAAGGGGATGGGAACAAAGTCTGCAATATAAGTTAAAAGTTGATTCTACTAATTCACTTTTAATTCTGAAGTTTGCATGTGTCCTGGAATATGCTGCTGATCATACTGCTTTGATGGAGCCTCGTTTTAAACTGACCCTTCTAGATCAATCGGGAAATTCTATCAATACCTGTACAAATTATGATGTGTATTCTACCAGTGGGACCGTAAAAGGTTTTAAAACCTATACTCCTTCTGGCACAAATTCCAGTCCTGTAAAATGGCGTGACTGGACAACCGTAGGGGCAGACCTTTCTTCGTATAAAGGGCAAAATATCACCATCGAATTCATGTCGGCCGATTGTACAGGTCAATATCATTTTGGGTATGCTTACTTTGTGGCTGATTGCCAGTCGATGTCAATTGCGACTAAATATTGTGCCGGAAATGATACCGCTACACTTAAAGGTCCGGAAGGTTTTGAATCTTATCAATGGAAAAATGCGGGAAATGCGCTCGTAAGTACCAACCGAATATTATATGTATTAAAACCGGCTGATGGAGAAACTTATAAATGTGTTTTGACCTCGACGACCGGTTGCACTGATAGTCTGACGACTACTATCTGGAAATATGACCCAAAAGCAGATTTTTCAGTCACTCCTGTAAAATGTAATGACAGTATTTATCAGGTGGCGTTTAACAATTTGTCGACAACAAACCGGGGAAAATTATCTTATTTGTGGGACTTCAGTGATAGTACAGATACCCTGATCAATCCTGTTCATGCCTTTACAACATCAGGGTGGCATCCTGTACATCTGACTGTCTCAAATTCAGGAACTGAATGTACAGTCTCCAAAATTGATTCTGTGGAAACATTTTATCCTCCTTTGGTGGGTATCAGGGGTGATAGCACGTATTGCCCGGGGTATAACACTACGTTGACAGGGTATGGCGCCGATCATTATGACTGGACGTATAATGGGAAAACATATCCATCTCAGGATTCAATTGTCATTGGCGAACCGGGTGGAATCGTTTCAATGACCGGATACCCAAGTGATAATGTCTGCTACACCACTAAATATAAAACCGTGAATGAAGAACCTTTTTGGGCTTTTACCACGACATCAGATACCTTATTTTGTGCAGGTGACAGTATAATGCTAAAAGCAAATGGTGCATTGACTTATCATTGGAATACAAACGAAAATTCTAATTCAATAACTGTCAGTAAACCGGCAATTTACACTGTTACAGGAACAAATCCACGAGGGTGTGTAAAAACAACAGATATAACGGTGACCGAAGTCCCATTACCATCAGCAGCATTTGACATCTCGGAGACAATCGTCAGCTCAAAACATGATCATATTGATTGTTCAATTCCTCAGGAAACAGGCGTAAGTTATACCTGGAATTTCGGTGATAGTACAATTCCAGAGCAAGGAGCAAATGTAAGTCATGTCTATAAGAATACAGAATCAAATTATGGACTTAGCAAAATAACACTCGTAAGTGTCAATGAAAATGGTTGTACCCGAAGTTCGATAAAAGAGATTAATATAGTTCCGTTTGTACCTAATATATTCACTCCCAATGGAGATGGCATAAATGACCTGTTTATGCCCGGTCTGCAATTACAGGTATTCGACCGGTATGGTCTGAAATATTATGATGGAAATGAAGGCTGGAACGGAACCTTTAAGGGAGTTCAGATGGACAATGATACTTATTTTTATATCATAAGGTATTCTGATAGTAACAAGCAATCACAAATTTTGAAAGGCTATTTGACTTTGCAAAAATAAGTTGAAATGAAGAATAAAATCATTCTCTATTTATTTATAAACGTTTGTACGGTACCGGCGATGAAAGTGATGGCTCAGGCTGATATTAGTATGGCTACACAATGGTACAACAGGGCTAACTATAATCCTGCATCCATTACAAGGCCTGATTATATTTATTTATTCAGTAACGTGCGCAAGCAGTGGTTAGGAGTCAATGGGTCTCCATCAGTATTTAATGTACAGGCTTCGGAATATATTCATAGTTTACGTTCAGCCTTTGGCATTTCGCTGGTCAGTGACCAGATTGGAGCGACTCAATCTATTAATCCAATGTTGACTTATGCTTATAATATTGAAAGTGATAAAGATTGGTCCCTTTCAATGGGTTTGTCAGCCGGTGTGTTCTCAAGGGTGATTGATGGTTCGTTATTCGAATTGGTGAATGTTTCAGATCCTACGATTGATTATAATTATTCACAAGTTCTGAAACCTGATGCCAATGTAGGTGCTGAGATTCGGTTTAAGCATTTTATATTCGGACTTTCTTCTACTCATATTTTATCGATAGCAAAAGACAGTTTGACATTCTTAAATACAAATCATCAGTATGGCTATGCAATTTATAAAAATTCAGATTCGGAGTTATTTAATTATCATATTGGAATGCAAGTGGTAAACAGACTTAGTCAGACTGTGTTTGAAGTAAATTCATCCATTCGTTTTAAGTCGGCTACCGGACTGAGAACCGGATCCCGGGAAATGTTTGATATTGGACTCACCTATAGGACTTCAAATCAAATGACAGTGTTGTTTGGAATTAATGTGAGTCCTGATTTAAGAGTAGGTTATGCGTATGACCAAAGTTTTTCATCCGGTTTAAGCAAGGCTGCTACTCACGAAATAATGATCGAATATCGTATCCCGTCAAAGGCAGCTTCGACCTGTATTCAGTGTCGCAATGAAGACTACTGGTATTATTAGTTGAAAGAAGATGTTTAGAAAATATATTTATTAAAAAAACAACAGAAAGAATGAAACAGAAAATTTTAATCGAATTTAGCATCCTGTTTTTGCTTTTCGTTTCACCGGTTTATGCTCAAACTAATTTGATCATCAAATTTGATGATGGGACTGAGAAAAATACGGTTTTAAGTCAGCTTTCGAAACTCACTTTTTCAACGGGTAACCTGGTTTTAAATTATAACAGTGTAGGGACTGATTCATATGCTGTCTCTTCGGTTCAAAAAATATTTTTTAGTGTTACCTCCGGAATCCCGGACGTTTCTACCTCAAACGTTTCGTATTTAATCTATCCTAATCCGGCCGATCAATTTATCAGGATTAAAAATATTCCTGATGGGAAAATAAACGTGCAGATTTACAGATTAGATGGTGTCATGATCAAATCGTCAGCACTTAATTCTTCAACTGATCAAATTGACGTATCTACTATTTTACCGGGCTTTTACTTTCTAAAAATCAATAATAAAGTACTCAAATTCACTAAAAAATGAAAAAGACAGGTCTCATGATAGGTTGCGCTATTTTTTTCGTTGCATTATTAGCGCAGGATAAAATTTATATTCATAAAACAGATAAATCAATTGTCGATATTTTTGTGTCTGTTATTGATAGCATAGTTTTTGCGAATGCCGACACAGAATTAAATGTTTATAAAACCGACAACACGATATCAAATTTCACTCTGTCGGATATTGACAGCATTTTGTTTGCTGCAACTTCAGATACTGTTTTTTTGTCTTATTCCGAAGGTGCTGTCAGCATAATCAATCCTTTGTCGGCAGAGGGGGTACAGGTTATTGCCAATGGCGCTGATGTGACAGTGAACTCAACAGTTTCAGGTACAGAGGTTAAATATTCGATTTCAGGCAGTTCGGGTAATGGATCTCTAAAAATATACAGTACTAACAAGTTTGGTCTGATTCTGAATGGAATTAGCCTTTCAAATACTGATGGTCCTGCGATAAATGTGCAATCTTCAAAAAAAGTGTCTGTGACTTTAGTCTCCGGAAAATCAAATGCTTTGACCGATGGAAGTACTTATACTTCAAGTACCGAAGATCAAAAAGGAACGTTCTTCAGTGAAGGACAATTAGTCTTTGGAGGAACAGGCTCCCTGACGGTAAAAAGTTTTACAAAACATGGAATCTGCAGTGATGATTATATCCAGATCGACAACGGAAATATCACTGTTACTTCAGCTGGTAAAGATGGAATCCACTCGAAAGATTATTTCAAAATGAATGGAGGAACATTAAATGTTACGGCTACAAGTGACGGAATTGATTGTGAAGATGGGCATGTAATTATTACCGGTGGAAATATTACGACGATAAATGCAACAGCCAATGTAAAAGGGATAAATGCTGATAGCACGATGACAATATCCGGCGGAACAATCCATGTAAATATGAGTGGAAATCAGTCGAAAGGACTAAAATCCACTCAGAAAATGAATCTAAGTGGTGGAGATATAACAATTGGGACTTCCGGTGCTGCTGTGCTTGAAGTGCTCGGGTCGGGTTTTGACCCTTCGTATTGCTCTGCTATCAAATGCGATACCACAATAACCCTGAACGGAGCAAATATTATTATTACCAGTACAGGGATGGCTGGCAAAGGTATCTCAGGTGATGCGGATATAAATATTAGTAGTGGAAATATTACCATATCTACAACCGGATCGGGTACAACTTACGTAAATTCAAACGGAATAAAGGATTCGTATGCGGCAACATGTATTAAGGCAGATGGAAATCTGAATATTGCCGGTGGAAATATAACCACTACAAGCTCAGGTAACGGGGGCAAAGGGTTTTCTGCCGATGGCTCAATTACCCTCGGTGATGCGAATAATTCACCAACAATTAATCTGAAAACAACCGGATCGAGATTCCTTGTCTCAGGAACTGATTATTGTCATCCAAAAACACTGGTTGCTACCGGAGCCGTAATTATAAATAACGGTATAAATACTTTTTCATCCACTGATGATGGAATTCATTCGGCTGCTTCAATCACAATAAATGGAGGAGCAAATACAATATCTGCCATGTCGTCTATTCAGGGAGTGGGAGAAGGTGTTGAAGCACCAATTATTACCTTTAATGGTGGAACCACCAACATAACGGCTTCAAATGATGGGATTAATGCAACTTATGGCACCGTAAGCGGAGGTACTGAATCAAATGATGGCAGCAATTTATATATAAAAGGGGGGACCGTGATTGTTGCCGGAAGCGATGCCATTGACAGCAACGGGAATATAACCATTAGTGGTGGAATTACTATAGTTAACGGACCTTCAGCCGGAGTGGAAGAAGGTATCGATTTTAACGGGAGTTTAATTGTAAACGGAGGATTGCTGATTTCAGCCGGTTCCAACTCAAACATGTCAAAAGCAATGAGCAGTACTTCCACGCAACCGGGGATGTTCATTAAATCAGGCAGCCTTATTTCTTCTTCATCGTTACTGCACGTCGAGAATGCAAGTGGAAAGGATCTTGTTACTTTTAAGCCTAAAAACGGTGGATATTATTTTCTTTTCTCATCCTCTTCGCTGGTAAAAGGAACACAGTGTAAAATATATTCGGGAGGCAGTTATACGGGAGGTAGTTTTGTTGGTGGAACAACGGGCTATGGTCTTTATACCGGCGGCGCCTTCTCAACAACCGGAGCAACATTAAAGTCAACCACCACACTATCCTCTTCGGCAACGGTAAATACCATAACATTTTGAGTTGGCGGGTTCACAGGTCCTGAATGAAACTGTGGTTTGTTATTTTGTTCTTAGATAATTTGTAAATCAGATAAAGCCCGATGTGATATCGGGCTTTATTTTTTTAGTAAGCTGTAATTAATACTTACGCGTAACCGAGAAAGAAAGTTTTGGAAATAACAGGATAGGTAACGAAACACCTACCACCAATGCCAGTAAAATAAACAATGTTGTCAGTCCGTTATGAAAGAAATCCAACATGAACCCCTGGGCCTTGATTCCATCTGTACTTTGCATAAACCGGATTAAACTGAGGATTGTACGATAGGCAAACATACCCGGAATCATAGGCAGCAGCGATGGAAATGAAAATACTTCTGCCGGACAGCGAATGATGCGTGCAAAGAGCATGCTCAGAAGCCCTATAAAGGTCGCAGCAACAAAAGTGGATAAAGATATGTCCAGCCCGGATTTGATTAGAAATAAACGCAGAGAATGGCCTAAAGCAGCAAGAATAGCCGACACAAATATTGCTTTTCGCGGAGGGTTTGAGATCACCGCAAAACCGATGGCGGCAATGGCTGCCAACAGTCCATCAATAAGCATCAACCGAATCATTTCACTTGTCATAATTTTTCCAATCCTAAAAGTAACATGGATGTAAATAAACCGATAGCAATACAAACAATTAAACTGGTTGCATTGACCAACCGGGCCATACCGGTAAGAATATGCCCCTCTAAAATATCCAGAATGGAATTAATCAAAGGAACTCCCGGAATAAGAAAAAGTACACTGGAAGCCAGCGCTATTTCGGGTGTATGACCTAAATGCAATACATAACCAGACCCCGATAACAAGGATGCAACAAAGGCACTGGTTGTAAAAACGACTAAATGGTTGATGTGCTTTTTAATCATTGCCTGGCGTACGAAAAAGCCGGCAATTGTTGCAAAAAATACACATGTCATAGCAGTGAAATCACCTTTAAACAGTCCGCAGAATGAAGCATTGGCAGCTGCAACTAAAAACAAAACCCACCAGCTATTCATGCGTTTTTGAGAAATTATAAGTTGGAAATTTGAAGCAACTTCTTCAAAAGGTAACTGCTTATCATAAGTATCCCAGCTTAATGCACTTAAATCGGACACTATGCTGAAGTTCAAACGTAAGGGTTTTATCTTTCTGATTTGTGTCAGTAACTTCCCCGGATCTTTTTTACTGATGATTGTCATCATAATGCTCATCTGAAAAACCGATACGTCGAGGTCGTACCCAAAAGTTTCAGCCATGCGGGAAACGTTTTGAATGATACGCATAGTATGGGCGCCTGAAGACATCAATGCAGAAGCAATGTCAATTAATAATACTGCAGTCTCTTCAATGGTAGGCTCTAAGTTTACCTGGTCAGTCATACTGAATAAAGGTGTTCATTTGTCATCTGGCAGCAAAGGTAGATAAAATAGACATTCCTTTTATAGGGAAACCCATATTTTTACTAATTTTGCACGAGCACATTACGAATTGCTGAACATAAATTGATCAGCACTGTTTCTGTGTTAAACACATAGTAGTATAAATGAAAACTGAAAAATTCGATGTTACCGGTATGACATGTGCTTCCTGTGTAGCTCATGTTGAAAAAAGTGTCAGTAAATTAGCGGGTATCAAGACTGTGAATGTCAATTTGCTGACGAATAGTATGTCGGTGAGTTATGACGACCAGAACTTGACAACGCTCAATATTGAACATGCGGTGGAAGAAGCCGGATATGAAGCACATGTTCGTGAAATTGCAGGCAATGCTAAAATAAGCACTTCTCAAAAAGTGGACTATGTTCAACAGGAACAGGATGAAATGAAAATGCGATGGTGGATTTCACTGATATTCCTGATTCCTCTTCTATACATTTCAATGGGGCATATGCTCAGCCTACCTTATCCTCATTCTTTTCATATTCCGGAAAATGCATTAATAATTGCTTTTACTCAGTTTCTACTAACACTACCCATACTTTTTGTCAATAGAAAGTATTTTATTGTCGGCTTTAAAACTCTCTTTAAGGCTTCACCAAACATGGATTCGCTTATTGCCATTGGTTCATCGGCAGCCATTGTATACGGTATATTTGCCATTTACCGGATTGGTTTTGCGTTGGGTCGTGGAGATATGGCGACAGTGACGCAGTTTTCGCAGGATTTATATTTCGAATCGGGTGCAACTATTCTTACCCTGATCACCCTGGGTAAATACCTTGAATCCAAATCAAAAAGCCGGACCTCTGATGCGTTGACCCGTTTAATGGATCTGGCACCAAAAACAGCAACTGTAATCCGCAATGACATTGAACTGGAAATACCTGTCGAGCAGGTGTTGGTAGGTGATCAGGTAGTCGTACGACCCGGACAACGTGTCCCTGTGGATGGAATTGTGGAAAGCGGTACTTCATCGGTGGATGAATCGGCGCTTACCGGTGAAAGCCTTCCGGTATATAAGGAAAAGGAAGATACGGTACTCTCGGCCAGCATTAATAAATCAGGATATTTAGTATTGCGGGCAACGAAAGTAGGGAATGATACGACTCTGGCACAAATTATTCAGTTGGTAGAAGATGCTTCCTCTTCAAAAGCTCCTATTTCGAAACTTGCAGATAAGATCAGTGCAATCTTTGTCCCTGTAGTCATAGGCATTTCGTTGTTGTCAATTGCCGTTTGGTTGTTGCTGGGCTATCCCTTTGATTTCGCTTTATCCATTGGCATTGCAGTGCTTGTGATTTCATGTCCGTGTGCCCTGGGTCTGGCTACACCGGTTGCCATTATGGTCGGTACCGGCAAAGGGGCAGAATACGGGATTCTGATTAAATCGGCTGAGTCGTTGGAAATGGCTCATAAAATTGATACGGTTGTGTTGGATAAGACCGGGACCATTACCGAAGGAATGCCCAAAGTGACAGATATTTTTATGATTCCATCAATTAAGGACATCCGGCTCCTTGAAATTGCAGCAGCACTCGAGAAACCCTCCGAACATCCATTGTCGGAAGCCATATTACTGGAAGCTCAAAACAGAAAGCTGGAGATTCAGGCCGTTGATGATTTCCTATCCATCCCCGGACAAGGAATTGAAGCCAGCGTGGAAGGTGTAAAATATATTGCCGGTAATCTGAAATTAATGACCGAACGGAATGTAGAGCTTCACGAATTTGTCAAATTGTCCGACAAACTTGCTACAGAAGGTAAAACACCTTTGTTTATTGCCAATGAAAAAGAAATCCTGGGAATCATTGCTGTTGCGGATGTTGTGAAAGCAACCAGCAAAGAAGCTATTGACCAATTTAAGGCGATGGGAATGGAAGTGGTAATGCTTACCGGCGATCATGCTAAAACAGCGGCAGCTATTCAATTACAACTTGGCATCTCAACAGTCATTGCCGAAGTGTTGCCACAGGATAAAGACAAACAAATTTCCAGGTTACAGGCTGCCGGAAAAATAGTAGCCATGGTGGGTGATGGTATTAATGATGCACCTGCCATGATGCGTTCGAATCTGGGTATTGCCATTGGAGCCGGAACTGATATAGCCATTGAATCGGCCGATGTGGTGCTTATGAAAAGCGATTTGCTTGATGCCGTTACAACGCTTCGACTGAGTAAAGCTGTAATGACGAATATAAAGCAAAATCTGTTCTGGGCATTTTTTTACAATATTATTGGCATACCGTTGGCAGCCGGAGTCTTTTACGGAGCGTTGGGCTGGAAGCTGAATCCTATGTTTGCTGCGGCTGCAATGAGTGTGAGTTCTGTAACGGTAGTCCTGAATGCTCTTCGTTTGTTGCGGTTTAAACCCACTCTTTCAATAAAATCAAATAATAACCTTCAAAATACAAATCATTTAAAATCAATTAAATCAAATGTAATTATGATAGAAAAAACTCTGCAAATAAAGGGTATGAGTTGTGCTCACTGCTCGGCCCGTGTTGAAAAAGCCTTGAATGCCATTGATGGTGTAGAAGCAAAAGTAGATTTAGAATCTAATTCGGCAAAAATAAAACTGACTCAGAATGTCAGCGATGAAACCATGAAGATTGCTGTGGATGCAATTGGGTATGAAGTAGTAGGAGTAGCCTGATAAAAAAAACGGGATGGGATTTGGTTCAATCCCCGGTGACTAATTAATATATAAAAGCTCCTGAAATTTGATTTCAGGAGCTTTCATCATCCTTAAGCAATAACTACTTATTTGCTAAAATTCGCAGGAGCCTCTATTCATGATCACAAGGCGACTTGCTTCATTCTGTTTATATACTACGGCTATCCGGTTGTGCTGTCCAAAGGCGTTTCAGGGTTGCAATTTAATCATTCAGGCTGTCCACTCGAGGCTTTTCAAATAATACAATTGAAAATCCATTTCATGCAGTTTGGAACACTGCCGGGGTTGCTCTTAAATAGTACAGCACCGGCGAAGTATTTCTATAGACATTTTAAAGTTTAGTTAAAACAGGAAGATCAATTGCTATCGAAGTGAACCTCTCAATGGACGCATAAGGGAGATTTGTTAACACATAGTGAAGATAATATAACGCATAGTGAAGATAATATAACGTACTGTGAAGATTATATAACGTAATGTGAATATAATATAACGTACTGTGAATATAATATAACGCACCGTGAATATAATATAATGAAATGTGAAGATAACACTTCGCATATTTAATATAATATAACGAATGTTGAAGAATACACAATCAACCAGCAAAATAACAATTCTAAGGACCATTATGATAAAACACAGGACCGGTTTCAATGGTCAAAGTATTGAAATAACAGGATGCAAGTCGCTGATTTATATAGGCAGGATTCAAATCAGGAGAGTAAGTCTCCGGATCGTTGGTAAATGCAGAGAAATAAGTGAGTGAAACACTGAATTATGCAGACCGCTCGCCGGGACAAGTGAATTGCACATTATGATACTAGGATGATTTGAAAATGAAATCAATTTGAAAATGGAATAATTAAGGGTAAAACATTCATCCGTTACTAAAAGGTGAGTTCGATTGGTCTGCAATAAATCCCACAGTAAATGATAGTATCGAATTTATAAAAGCGAAGTGTTTTCATTGAAATCATATTTCAACAAAAACACTTCGCTAAGTTAATGTATTCAAATCCTTTAATCTATTTCCCGGATCAGTTCTTTCATGATCAGAGTCATAAGGGGTTGCACCGAATTACCAATTTCCTGCACTTCTTCATGGCTCACTTCCACAATTTTACCGGGTACACCCAGATCAGTTACAATTGAAATTCCAAAACAACGCATGCCGGCATGATTGGCAACAATCACTTCGGGAACTGTACTCATGCCAACTGCATCGGCGCCTATTGTTCTGAAATAACGATACTCGGCTGGAGTCTCAAAAGTCGGTCCGGTAGTGCCTACATAGACTCCTTCAACGACTTTGATGTTATTTTTCTTTGCAATTATTTTTGCTTTAGCAATCAATTCTTTCGAATATGCCTCACTCATGTCGGGGAAGCGTGTACCCAGCTCTGTAAAGTTTTTACCACGTAGCGGATGTTCGGGGAAGAGGTTGATATGGTCGGTGATAATCATGAGGTCACCAATCTCAAAATCAGGATTTACACCACCCGATGCATTCGATACTAACAAAGTATCAATCCCAAGTGCTTTCATTACCCGAACCGGAAAGGTCACGGCTTTCATGTCATAGCCTTCGTAATAATGGAAACGACCTTGCATGGCCAGAACTTCCACATCACCCAGCTTACCGATAATGAGTTTCCCGCTGTGACCTTCAACAGTCGAAACAGGAAAGTTGGGTATTATTTCATAGGGAATTTCTGTTTTGTCAGTAATCTGTGTGACTAAGTTGCCCAATCCTGTGCCTAGAATAATTCCGGTTTTAGGATGTGTATGAATTCTGGATCGTAAGAATTCAGCTGTTTCTTGAATTTTCAACAACATAACTTTTGATTTTTTGGATGAATAAAGTTTCTTGATCGTGTAATATGTGAACCCGGATTGGTAAAGCAAAGGTAATGGATTTTAATGTCTCCGGATAATTTGGGTTCGACATCAAACGTACGGCATCTTTTTCGGTAACCAGGATTATTTTGTCGATGGAAGAAAGACCGCCTAACCGTTTATTTATTAAATTAAAATCTTTCGACTGGAATGCATGGTGATCCTCGAAAAACAATGTCTTTATATTGGAAGTGTATTTATTCAAATGAAGAAGAATGGGTTCGGGAGAAACTATTCCGGCTACGAGTAAAATCTCGGCATTGGCGTCTTTAATCTTTTGGAAAGTCCATTTCTCCTGATTTGAGTCCGGAAAAACGGGACGTAATTCATCATAAATAAACGTTGAAAAAAACAAGGTCTGATTGTTACTGGGGTTCAATTCAGTCTCATAAACACGCATGTCTATGGGTTTCATGTCTTCGGGACATTTTGTGATCACGATGATATTTGCCCGTGAACTTCCGCTTTTCCATTCTCGTAACTGGCCGGCGGGAAGGAGCATATCCCTGCTGTATAAATTTCCAAAATCCGTTAGCAGGATGGATAAACCAGCCTGAATATAGCGGTGTTGAAATGCATCATCGAGCACAACAACCTGTAGCCCGGGAATCTGTTCCTGGAGCGCTTTAACCCCATGTACACGGTTTTCATCTACCGAAACAGTGACACTCGGAAATTTTTGATAGATTTGAAACGGTTCGTCTCCAAGTGTTCTGCTATCGGAAATCTGAGTGGCCAATTGAAAGCCTTTAGTTTTTCGTTTATATCCCCGACTCAACATAGCTGTTTTCCAGTCGTTTTGCAAAATGGATAGAATAAATTCAGTATGAGGTGTTTTGCCGGTTCCACCGACAGCCAGATTGCCGACAGAAATGATCGGAATATTAAATGAAGTAGAAGAAAGTATCTCCTGATCGAATAGCCAATTGCGAATTCCGGTGATGATTCCGTATAGAATTGCAAAGGGAAAAAAAATAATATGTTTTACTTTTTTTTTCAAGTGGTTTCTTATTTTCGAAAAGTTAAAGCGATTGACAAAGGTACAATTTTCTATCTTGTTACCATCAAACCTGAAAGTAAATCATTAATAACAAATTTCGAAGGTTTAAACCTCACGGAACGGGATCATACCCGCTACCACCCCACGGGTGACAGCTGCTGATACGTTTTATAGCCAGCCAGCCTCCTTTAAGTATACCATGTTTTTTTACAGCATCAATGGTATATTGTGAACAGGTGGGGGTATACCTGCATCGTGGGCCAATGAGTGGAGAAATGCTGTACCGGTAAAAATAAACCGGCATCAAAACAATAAACTGAAGTATCTTTTTCATACTTGCTACTACTAACTATAAACTACCAACTTTATCTATCAATTTTTGAAGAGAAAGTTTGATTTTTTTCTCAATGGATACAAAATCAAGTTCATCATCCGAAACATAATTGAACGCGATGTGAATTTGCAATTGTTTCTCTTCCAGTTTTTCAATAAGTTCTTGTTTGTTTAGCCGGTAAGCCTCACGGATTAACCGTTTTAATCTGTTGCGTTTAACGGCTCTCTTAAAACGCTTTTTTGGAACACTGATCAGCACGTTGGCCGGTTCAGTATCGCTTTTAGGTTCAATCAAAAAGACAACGCGGACCGGATATGCGATAAAAGCATCCCCTTGAGTATATAAACGGGTAATGCGTTTTTCACCACATAAATGTTCAATTTTGGAAAATGAATTTTGGAGGATCATTGGATAAAAATAAACTATCCCAAAAGTACGGATATTCTTCGATACTTTTGGGATAGTAAAAAATTTATGATAGAATTATTTTCTGACTTTTTTATTGCTTTCTTTTAAATAGTTTTCTAAAGCCATAGTCATAGATGGTACTCCTGGAAGGGGAGCTTCAATGTCCAGTCTTAGTCCGGCATCACGTACAGCTAAAGCCGTATTTGCGCCAAAACAACCGATTTGAATATCTCCCTGTACAAAGTTCGGAAAGTTTTTCAGTAATGATCCGATTCCCATTGGACTAAAAAACAAGAGCATGTCATAATTGAATTCCTCATCAGGTCCGAAATCGTTGCTGACTGTTCTATACATAACTGCTTTGTTGTAATCTATTTTCGATTTTTCTATCGTTGTAATCGTTTCTTCATTTTGAACCTCCGACGTGATAAACAAATACTTTTCGTCGAGGTGTTTGTTCATAATGGTCACTAATTCAGCCAATTTGCCTGATGCTCCGTAAAAGACTTTCCGTTTACGGTAATGAATATAACGTTGTAAATACAAAGCTACTGATTCTGAAATACAAAAATACTTCATGGTTTCCGGAATGGTAATACGCATTTCTTCACACAATCTGAAAAAATGGTCAATACCATGACGCGCATTAAAAATAATAGCGGTGTGATCCGGAATGTTTATGCGCTGAGTTCTGAACTCTTTAGCTAAAACTGGTTCAACCTTGATAAACGGACGAAAATCTATTTTGACATTGTACTTTTCACTTATGTCAAAATAAGGTGACTTTTCCGTTGCTGGCTGTGGTTGAGATACTAGTATCTTCTTAATTTTCAAAGCAATAAGTTTTAATTTAAATCACACTACATAATCAATTTGTACACTCTGTATAATATTATAAGAGGTAAAATTTCGAGGGTGCAAAGATACAACAATATATAAAAAGAAGCTACTATTTTGTGTAAAAATATTTGAAATAGTTTAATTATGACGAGGATACAGGCTCCAATGCAAATAAACAGGCTGATTGATTCGGCAATCTGATACAAATTATAAGGAATGTAGATCAGAAAAATCAGTATTGGGAAAAGGGCAGTACCTAAAATAGTAAGGATGTTAAAATAGCTTTCTTTTGCCATTTTGAGACTTAAGGGAGTTAGAAATACATATCCGATGATATCGAATATCAGCGACTTTAATCCAAAAAAGAGACCTGTCAACAAGAAAAAGTAGGAATATGTCTTAATTGAGAATGGGGTAGCCGATTTAAATATAATCAGATAGACATACAGACTTAATACGCCGATAGAGAAGATAATTAATTGTAAGCGGACCCGTATGTTATTCACTGTCGCTTTGCTGAAGATGCTTGACCGCTCTTTGACCTGAAAAAAGTTTTTCAAGGTTTCACCAATCATGCCTCCGGAATTGTAAACAGAATATACCAGGAGGAAAAACAAAATTAATAAAATGATAAACACCCAGCTTTCTGTTTGGGGAAAAGAAGGATGAGGAATACCTACATGGCCCGTTGGGATTTGGGCAATAGCTTTCAGGGAATCGGCAATGGCTTTAATAGAATCAACCCGTGCTAATGAATCAACTCTTATAAACGAATGGATTTTTGCAATTGTATCCGGTAATGCTTTTGCACTATCATTTAAAGCTTGTATAGTATCTTGTTGAATCATAATTTGTATTAAAGAGCTGCAAAACTCCGTGAGTTTGTATCCCAGACCATTGAATTTTGAATCGCTCCAAGTACTTCTTCAGGAGTATCGACAACTTTCCACATTTCCCGATGTTCATTGCGCATAAAATGTTCATCAACAGCACGGTCTAACATAGTAATCAATGCATCGAAATAACCTTCTAAATTGACTATGACAATTGGTTTGGTGAAAATACCCAACCTCTTCCATGTTATTACTTCTAATAACTCTTCCATTGTTCCACATCCACCGGGTAAAGCAACCACTGCATCTGCCATCATTGCCATTTTTTCTTTCCGCTCGTGCATGGTATTGACGAGAATCAACTCAGTTAACCCGGTATGATTCCATTCTACATCACACATAAAACGGGGTATTATGCCGGTAATCTTTCCTCCGGCTTCCAGTGTACTGTTCGCCAATTTACCCATAAGCCCTCTTGATCCTCCACCGTATACTATAGAAATATTGGCTTTGGCAAATATTTTACCCAACCGGGCAGTTGCCTCAAAATAACTTGGCTTAACCTGAGAACTTGAAGCACAATAAACACAAATGGTTTTCATGTTGAATTTGGAATAATGAATTATCTTTTCGGAATATTAGATGCAAAAATACAGTTTTCTTTCCGTATTTTTGATCTTCAAATCAAAAAATGAAAAAATGATACTGATAACCGGAGCTACTGGTTTGGTGGGTGGAAATTTAATCTGGCAATTGTTACAGGAAAATGACAGGGTTGTTGCCATTCGTCGTCTCACAAGTAACCTTAAACCTTTACGTGCTATTTTCAGCTACTACACTCCAACCCCCGAACTCTTTCTGTCAAGGATTGACTGGAAGATTGCTGATGTACTTGATGAAGAATCGATTCAGGTTGCAATGAATGGAATTTCAATTGTATACCATTGTGCAGCAATTGTATCTTTCGACAAAAATGCAAGTAAAATATCTGACACCAATATTACAGGAACAAGAAATATTGTTCGTGCAGCACTTGAAAATAAAATTGATAAACTGTGCTTTGTAAGTTCCATTGCTGCGTGTGGCAAATCAATGAAAGGTGATCAGATTGACGAAGACTTATTATGGCGGGATAATCAGAATCACTCGGTTTATTCAACAAGTAAATATTACTCTGAGTTGGAAGTCTGGAAAGGAATTAAACAAGGATTGAATGCCGTGATTGTAAATCCCGGAGTTGTATTAGGTGTCTCGGGAACTGAAACAGGCAGTTCGCAACTCTTTTTACAGGTAAAAAAGGGATTACTGTTTTATACAAATGGTGGTAGCGGGTATGTTGATGTCAGGGATGTCGTGAAAGCAATGATCCTGTTAACTAAAAGTGATATATCAGCCGAAAGATTTATTTTAGTGGGAGAAAATTGTTCGAATAAAGATATACTTAGCTGGATAGCTGATGGTTTTAGAAAACGGCGTCCAATAATTCCACTTAGCAAAACAGTGTTGTTGGTTGCCGGTTTTATTATGGAAATAACAGGGTGGATATTTCATTTTCATCCGATTATAGATCGAGGAATTGCACGAACCATTAGTCACAGGGAATTCTATTCTAATAGAAAAGTTTGTGCTGCTATTGGAATCCAATTTAATCCAATGAAGAAGTGTATACTTGATATCTGTGATTTTCGAAATAAAAAGGATCAATTAAAGTAGTCGATCGCTTTAATTAAAGAGAAGTAGAGGTAAGTTTAAATATATGCGCTTTATCCTTTCCGGTTAAAGCGCATACATTCTGACAAACTATTTATCAAGTAAAATTTCCTTGAAACTTTTCAGAAAAGCATCTGCGTCTGATTTTGATAGGCATAAAGGAGGTAAAAGTCGGATAATGTTAGATCCACTGGCGCCGGTAAAAATCTTTTTCTCAAACAATAATCGTCTGCGAATCTCAGTGATGGATTGTTCAAATTCAATTCCAATCATTAACCCCAATCCTCTGACTTCTTTTATTTGTGGAATCTTATTCAATTCTTCCATTAGATAATTTCCAATTTTAAGCGCATTTTCCATTAAGTGCTCTACTTTGATGATATCGAGAACTGCAATGGCTGCCGTACAAGCTAAATGGCTTCCTCCAAAAGTTGTTCCGAGTAACCCAAAAGATGCTTCAAAAACAGGACTTATTAACACTCCGCCAATCGGATACCCGTTTCCCATTCCTTTAGCCATGGTAATTAAATCAGGACGGATATCTGCATATTGATGGGCAAAGAATTTGCCGCTTCGGCCATAGCCTGATTGTACTTCGTCAACAATAAGCATTGTTCCGGTTGCTTTACATTCGGCACTCAACGCTATTAAAAACTCAATTTCAGGAACCCGGATGCCACCAACACCTTGTATACCTTCAATAATTACAGCACAGACATCTTTCTTCTTAAGAGATTTACGTACTGCTTTAATGTCGTTCAGAGCCGGAAACTCAACATCAAACCCTTCATTGATCGGGGCCACTATGTTGGGATTGTTGGTTACCCGAACGGCAGCTGACGTCCGGCCATGAAAGCTTTTATTGAATGCGATTACTTTTCGGCGTCCGGTATGAAATGATGCCAGCTTTAATGCATTCTCATTTGCTTCGGCACCTGAGTTTATTAAAAACAAGGAGTAATCCTCATACCCGGATATTTTACCTAACTTTTCAGCTAATTCTTTTTGAAGTGGGTTTATAACAGAGTTGGAGTAAAAAACCAATTTTTCTAATTGCTGAGTTAGCTTTTGAACGTAAAAGGGATGTGAATGACCAATGGATATTACGGCATGACCTCCGTATAAATCAAGATATTCGATTCCGTGGTTATCGTAGATACTACATCCTATTCCTTTTGAAATTTCAATATCGAAAAGCGGATAAACATTAAATAAATTCATAATTCAGGAATTTGTTAAATTTGGTTTGAAATGTAAAACAATCAGCTTTAACCCGAAATCTCTACCGGGAAAAAGGGGTGAAGTCTTTTACCAAAAGGACATTTGGTGCCTTTTTTAGTTACCGGATAATGATATACAACTGTTCCAACGAAACGAAGACTTCATTTTAGTATAAACTTCAGTAAGTTGGGCGAGCCATTAAAGACTATCAACGCTACAATAAAAGTCTTTTCAAACCTTTATAATGTAAAATGAAGTATTTAATGCTCCTAATAAAGTCAGATGCAAATGTAATTCAAAATTTAGAGACCTTCAAATAAATACATTTAAAAAAAATAATGTAATTTTACACCAGATTTATGCATAACTCAATTTTTAGACTCTCACCAATGGACAAAAACGTCACAATTTATTGTAAAAATACAAAATCATACCACAAATATCCTTTAGGAACATCTTTAATAGAAATATATCAGGATCTTAAGATTCAACTGAAATATCCGGTCATGGCAGCACGGGTTAACTATAAAGTTGAAGATTTGAATTTCTTGATTTACAAACCTAAAGATATTGATTTTATTGATTTAAGCACCTCGTCCGGAATGAGGGTGTATGTCCGGACGCTGTGTATGGTTATGGCAAAGGCTGTGTCAGAACTGTTCCCCCAAGCAAATCTGCGGATCGAACATCCCATATCAAAAGGATATTATTGTAAAATTGACAATTTGCAACAACCGGTAACCCGTGAAATCATCTCTCAAATAAAAGAGAGGGTTAATTTGATAATTTCACAAGGAAAACGAATTGTTTGTGAAGAAAAACAGACAAAAGAAGTCGAGGAATTGTTTGTACAACATGTTCATCAACAAGATAAAATAGCCCTTTTTGAAACGCTGGGAAATCCATATTTTCGCTTTTTCCGTATTGATGATTTTATAGATTATTATAACGGTGTTTTACTGCCTTCCACCGATTATCTGAGTCTCTATGATTTAATGGAATACTATGATGGGTTATTAATCAGGGTGCCAAGCCGTGAAAACCCTGTTGAACTGGAAGATGTAGTTTTACTCCCAAAGATGTATGATATTTTTAAAGAATATGTGGGCTGGAATAAAATCTTGAATCTGAATAATGTTGCCGATTTCAATATCGCATGCAGGAACAATCAGACTTTCAATTTAATTAAAGTCTCCGAGGCTTTACACGAAAAGAAAGTCGCCTCCATTGCCGACCTGATATCCCAACGTGCTGAAAAAGTGCGGTTTGTTCTGGTCTCCGGTCCATCTTCTTCCGGTAAAACAACATTCAGCAAGCGACTCTCCATCCAGTTAATTGTTAGTGGTTTAAAGCCTATCGTTATTTCTCTTGACAATTATTTTGTAAACCGTGAAGATACACCCTTAGATGAAAATGGAGACTGGGATTTCGAACATTTGCATTCGCTTGATTTAAGTTTGTTCAACCAACATCTTAAACAATTACTAAATGGTGAAGAAATTGAAATACCGTTTTTTAATTTCGAAGATGGGAAGCGCTATTATAAAGGCGAAAAATTAAAATTACAGGATGACAGTATTCTAATCATGGAAGGAATTCATGCACTTAATCCCGATTTGATTCCCGATATACCTCCGGAAACTACTTTTAAAATTTACGTATCGGCACTAACGACTATTTCTATTGATAATCACAACTGGATACCCACTACCGACACCAGGTTGCTTCGTCGTATCATAAGAGATTATCGTTTCCGTAATTATTCTGCCCGCGAAACCATAGCCCGTTGGCCAAGTGTCAGGCGTGGTGAAGAAAAGTGGATTTTTCCGTATCAGGAAAATGCTGATGTCCTTTTTAATTCGGCATTATTGTTTGAGTTAGCCGTATTAAAAAGACATGCCGAACCCATTTTAGCTGAAGTCCCTAAATATTGTGATGAATACACTGAGACGCATCGGTTGATCAAATTTTTAAATTATTTTGTACCCATTCATGACCGTGAAATTCCACCAACTTCGTTATTGCGGGAGTTTGTTGGAGGAAGTAGTTTCAGATATTGATTATTTTCTTTTATAATTCGAATTTTAATTCTTTTTTAAGCGATTCAATTAAAAAATTATTTGTATTTTTGTTACCAAAATTTGCAAAGTTAAAATAGCGCCGGATTGTGAAGAAAAGACTACTCTTACCTGTTTTTATTTTTTTATTTTTAAACGCTGGTCTACATGCTCAACGGGGTAGGGGGTTGGTTGATAAAAGTGACGAAACGATGAGCTATTTTACACTCTCTGTTGGCCCAAGCTTTTGTTTTGCAGACACTAAGAAATCTGCGTTAAGTCAACCTATCACGTCAAACTATGACTTCTCAATTGGGTATAGAAAGTTATTCCCTTCTAATTTTGGATATAAATTTGCATTTAATTATAGCAACTATTCGGGCTTTGATACGTTGAGTGTTACTTCAACAAGAAATTATCATTTCACAACAAATGTAATGCAATTGGCATTACAGGCCGAATATCACATTAAAATTGGCCGTACCTATTATTACAAGCCAACTCCAAATTCAATATATCTGTTTCTGGGTGCAGGAGTGATGAAAAGTAAAGCAAATTTAGAAATAAACCAACTACGAAATTACGATTATAAAATAAATACTGACTTCTACGCACCGGTTATCCCTTTTGGAATAGGATATCAATATAATTTAAAAGATAAATTATCTATTGGGGCTGAAATGAATTGGAAATTTCCATTGACAGATTTAATCGATGGTTTTAGTCCTCCTTATCCGGAATCTAAAAGCAATGATATAATAGGCGGATTTTCAATTACCCTGACTTATTTGCTCGGTTTTGAGTACCTGAGACGGAATTAAAGATGATTATCAGTAATTTTTTCCATTACTAAAGTCGTTCGTGCACCACTCGTTCCGGTCGATGGCGCATTACCTTCCCCGCACAACTCATCAACTACAAGTTGTATTAAAGGCTTTTGAATAGGCTGTGAATGATCGAAGATTAATTTTTCTTTCCCGTTCAAGGCTGTTTCCATTCGTATTATCATTGGACTTCCAAACGTATTAAATGTAATTTCTCCTTTTGATCCGATTATCCGAATACTGTCCTTTTCTGAAAGAGTGTCAGTTGTGAAACACCACAACCCCGAACCCATTACTCCACTTTCAAATCTGAATGATGCCGAAACAATGTCGTCAGCGGGATACAGCTTTGCCTGATTAAATGATAACCCTTTTGACTCAATTACAGGGCCAAACAGGAAATCAAGATAATCGAATTGATGGGAAGCTAAATCTTGAAAATAACCTCCACCTGATATCTCCGGAATTACTCTCCAGTTATTTTCGGGATGTGCGATTAAGTCTGTTTGAACAGGTTGGTACATTTCAATAGTCACACATCGAATGGTTCCTAAATCACCGTTTTCAATTATCTCTTTCACTTTTAAAAATCCTGGCAATGTACGCCGGTAATATGCCACAAAAAGCGGTACCCCGTGTTCCTTACAAACCTCTATCATGGCTAAACATTCAGCATATGTATTGGCCATAGGTTTTTCAACATAAATAGCTTTGCCGGCTTCAGCGCATTTCCGTGTGAGCTCTGCATGAGTATTAGGAGGAGTTGCTATATAAACAGCATTAATATCATTATCTGTCAACAATTCATCCAGGGATGTAGTCCAGCTTGCGATACCATGCCTTTTAGCAAAGTCGGATGCTTTGGTAGCGTTTCTGCGCATAACCATTTTAACTTCCGAATTTTTAATAGAATACATGGCAGGAGCACTTTTTACCTCACAAACATTTCCGGCACCAATAATTCCCCAGACTACTTTAGATACTTTTTCCATTCGATATAATTTGAAACAAAAATAGGAAATATATTTTGTGTTTGATTAGTAATGAGAAATTAAAAAAATGCAGGGATTTATGTTCCCTGCATTTTGGCAAAATAATAAATAATAAACAATCTGTACTTTTAATTGTAATATAGTGAACAATCTAATCTTTTTATTTTATTAAATACAACGATATAATTTCTTAAATTTCGGATATATATTTAAGACTTTACAGTGTAAGTAATTATTCATTATTTCTTACCTATTCCCTTATTTATCGGATAAAAATCTTTTCAGAAACATTTTCAGAAAGAGTAACTCCATTGACGACATAAATTCCACCGGGTACGTTTGTTGCAATAACTGATGTTCCTTCGGAATTGAAATCAGCTGTTTTAATCACTATTCCGGTTTGAGCATTGTATAACGTCATTTTACCTTTCTGATGAGCTGCATTTTCAATATAAATATTATTCTTTGCATAATAAATTTTTAAATTTTTGGCATTTGAACTTACCTGATCAACATTGGTTAGTATCGAACCGGACTGGTTTGATTCAGTTGGTTTTGAAGTGACAATTTTAAATCGTTTAATGGGTTCAAGAGAGGGTTGAGCTGTAAAATTATATTTTGTACCGGTTGCATAAATATCAACAACTTTATTTGAAACCGAATCAATCAGATAAAGTTCTTGATAGCGATTCGACAAATTCTGATGCGTAAAGGTAAAAGTATAAGCACTATCTATGCCTGCCGAAAAACCAAGGTAAGTATTGTTTACATCTGGAATTGAGGCTACCTGATAATACCCATCAGGTTCCATAGCAAAAAGTTGAGGAGCCATGGACGTTCCAAACATTTTATATCCGTCCCAACCATTATCAAAGTTATAAGTGCAGGAAGCTACTGTAAAAAGCCACATTTGATCTGAAAACCGCGTGCCTTGTACGTCAATGCGCGAACCAACTAAATTTTGCGCTGATACCTGTGTAACAATCATTAAAAGTACCAATTTTAAAAGAGTCTTTTTAAGAGTAGTTGTTTTCATAATCTTAATTTTTTACGGGAATTATTAGGTTGTTCAAAGAGCTGAAAAGAATGTATAACAAACAATACAAATTTAGTAAAATATTTGTAACTGATTGATATAAAGATGTAAGTAGCATTGCATCGTAGTGACGTAGTATATAATACAGCTTTGAAAAGTGAATATATTATACTACCAGTAGAATTCGGTAAAGCGGATTTCTTTAATTACATTTTGGGACCCGTCTAATTAGGTTCCGAGTAGTTTTTATGTAGTAAAAGATTCTTTTATTATTTTTTGATGTAGAATTTATGTTACAACTATTTTTTTTTAATAAGTTGCTTAAAGGCAGTATTAATAAAAAATACTTTCATTTGACTTATTGAAATTTTTATAATTAACAACAAATAACAACAAAAGATATTTATTTAATATAATTTGTTTTAAAAGTATTGGTTTGAAGTGTAATTAGTGCTTTGATATGACTATTTGAGTGGGAGAATTAAAATAATTACGAGTTGTGTAACATAAAATATTTAAACGAATAATATGCTAAAACGTTGATTAGAGGATGTAAATGAGGCTGGATATAATAACTGTTAAATAGATAAGTAACTGTAGATATTTTGTGATCTATTTGTTAATATCTAAAAGCTTACATGTCTGCGCCTAGGCAATTCTTAATTGTTATTTATTAATTCAGTAGTTAATTCCAACGGGGACTCAAATTAGAGTAATTGAATCAAAAAGAGGGGGTAATCTTCAACTGGAATAAGGCGAAACATTCTGTATTGTTTCGTGAAAATTATAAAAAATGGGAGAGAACCTTTTTTGTGCTTCAGGTTTAACACTCATTGATTTTTTTGTAATAATCAAATGATGACAACTACTCTTTATTTATTATCCGGTTTCTGGAAACGGATGTAAATGTATTTCGACTTAAATACAGAGTAAAAGATTCCAAAAAATATAAGTAATCCCCAGCCATCACTTACAGGAATCGGATCACCGATCGGATCAGCTCCCGGGTCGGTAGCTCCCGGAAGAGCATCTGCATTTACACTTTGTCTCGAAGTAGTATTGCTCAGATCTGAAGTTGTTGACAGGGTAGCAATGCCATTTGTCATGATGGTACTTGATGATCCCAGACTCTTTACTGAACTCCAGTTTACTAATATCGTAGTGCCGCTTCCATTTGTATTTCCGTTCGTAGAGTTATTGTTTTGATAGGAGAGGGTCTGCATACTTCCCCTTGAAGTTCCTTGTGTTGAAATATTCGATAACTGATAGTTTCCAACTGAATAGGTTGGCTTTGTCGACAGATTCATATCAGGTATATCCATTTCATCGGAAGTAGTACCTGAAGTAGAATTAATCTTTGGTGAGTTATGTGTCTCTCCGCTTTTTAATGCTACATTATGAATCTCTGTATAAAAATTCGGGGTTGTATATAACTCCGGACTTCCAACAGGGGAATAAAGAACCACTATGAGCAATCCTGCCCATATGATGGTCCATGTCATTATTCCTTTCTGTTTTTTAGTCACGTTTATTTTTTAATAATAATTTTTTTACTTACTTTTTCAGTACTTGTAGCAGCATTTACTATATATGCACCTGAAATAACATCTAGCTCAGTAGCAGTCACACCATATGGTGCAAAGGTCACTTTTTTTAAATTACGACCCATTACATCATAAATAAACATTTCTCCATTGTGATTACCAGAATTTTGTACAAATACTGTATTTCCGGCACTGAATACTTTGAGTGTTGCATCAGCTGCATCTTTCTCTATATAATTGGTGACAATTTTAAACCTGTTCACTGTAACAGGTACTGGCTCAGCTAAAAACTTATAGGTTGATCCATTTTCTGTGATGTCAACAATCTTATTTTCCACTAAATCTACCAAAAACACATTGGAATATTTCCTGTTAATGTTCATATGGGTGAAAGTAAATGTAAAATCAGTGTCATTGCCTGGTTGAAAACCTAATACCGTATTATTCATATCATCAATACAATCAATTTGATATAAACCATCATTTTCTACGGCATAAAGTTGTGGTGATAAGGCATTTCCAAGTATTTTAGTGCCATCAAAGCCTATATTAAAATTTCGGGAACAGCCTGGTTCTGTGAATAACCACATTCTGTCAGAGTAAGTTGAGCCTTTAACATCTATGAGGGTACTTACTTTATCTGAAAGTAGAGCATTTGAATCACCTTTTATCCTTTGCAATTCGATTGCTTTGCTGACAACAGAACTATAAGGTATCGTTAGATAAGCATTAGTTAAAGGATCAGTAACCTGTACTAAAAATGCCTGCATAGATGGAATTTGGCCGGGTATTCCTAAAATTCCTGCAAATTCTGGGTTTGTGACCTGATATTGACCGGGGCTTGTATCACTTGGTGGTGCTGATCCTCCCCAGTCTGCAGTGGAGCCAGTGGTGTACAAGTATATTTGTGGGGAAATGCCACTGCCAAAACTTTGAAACAGTTTCTTAATATCGATAGCGGCTGTATAGGGATTCGCATAGATATGTTGTCCCGTAAAACCTGTGCCTGTTGTACTTGAAAGATTTGAAAATGTATGATCCCCATTTATTAATTGACCCTGGAAAACTATAGTTTTACCTACCGGTACATCCTGTGTGATTTCATATCCTATAAATGGACTTACTGGATCATTATTTCCAAGTGGAATCCAATGTTCAGTATTGTTTTTTGTTTCATCCCAACTACGAACGTATGAACCATCAAAAGTCGGGCTGGCTGTTACACTATTTATTGGTATCCCAAAATACTGCCACGTATAACTGTAATTAATTCCATTGTATAAGACTGCTGGTCCATGATGTGCCATTGAATACATTTCGACAGTACCATAAACCGGTAAAGTAGTAGTAAAAATCAATGTCCCATTCGGAATTGATGTTCCTGATGTGCGCGATTGAATCAAAATATTATTAGGATCATTATTTGTATTAATGGTTCCGTTTACGGTCAAGGATTTTCCAGCTGGAATAATCAATTGTTTTGTGGTTGTATTGATCAGATTACCTATTGTTCTATCGGCATCCAGGATCAAATTGTTATTGGGTATAGTTGCAAAAACAACATCTGCTCCGTCAGCAGGTATTATATTTCCACTCCAGTTTGTCCCAACGCTCCAGTCGCTACTTGAAGAAGTTCCCATCCAAAGATTTGGATTGATCGTTATTGTTACTGTAAAAGAATTCCCTAAACAACCCAGGAGGGGAGTCACAGTATACGTGGCTGTAGCAGCATTGGTTGATGTAAGCTTCAACATTCCGGAAATGCTGGCTGACGAACCACTACTGGCAACACCTCCTGTAAATCCTGATCCTGAAGGAGCTGCCCAGCTATAGGTAGTCCCTGAAGGTATTGTTCCATTAACTCCGTCTACAGGGGTTATAGCAAAAGCCACTTCGCTGTAACTTGTTAAGGTCATATTGTTAATTGACGGTGTGGGATTTACAGAGATAGTTATTGGATATGTTATACTTTGCATAGTAGTGCTACTGTTCATAACAGTTAAAGTGCCATTATATGTACCTACTGTGGCATCGGTAGGTACATTAACTATAATCGATGCAGAAGGCAATGAGGTCCAGGTAACATCGGAAAATCCGGCTCCCTGAGCTATGTCATCATAGTTTATACTGTATAAATCAGGGCATCCTGTAGTCGAGCTGTAAGGGAAGCTTGTGGAAGCGTTTCCCTGACAGGCTGACGGGTTGCTCCCTAAGGTAATGGTCGGAACTACATTCACGTAAGTGATGGTTACTTTACCAACACCTCCGTTTCCTCCGTTGGAAGTACCACTGATCCGATATGCACCTCCACCACCTCCACCCGGAGTAGAACCATCAACACCTGAAGCTAAACCAGCAGCACCTCCATTGCCTCCTGATCCACCCCCGGAAGGAGCTGTTCCACCTGTATTGGTATTGGCAATCCCTATATTGCCGGCAGCAGCAGTACCGGCTGAAGACCCTCCACCCCCGCTATAACCGGTAGTTCCAATAGCCCCGTTGCCACCACTAAATTTGGAATCTCCGGTACTTGATGAAAGCAGACCTCCAGCTCCGGCAGTATTTGAGTTTGCGGTGGCACTACTACCACCTTTTGCAAGGATGGTTTTAGTTGTACCAAGCCCAAACCATGTATCCCCACCGTCAATCCCACTTGAACCTCCCTGTCCGACAGTTACTGTATAAACAGTTCCTGGTATTACTGTGAGTGTACTTTTTGAATAAGCACCCCCGCCACCTCCTGCCCCCAGAGTTCCGGAGGTCAAAGTACTTCCGGCTCCCCCGCCGCCCCATGCTTCAACAGTCACAGAGGTTACTCCACAGGGAGGTGTAAACGTGGTGGAAGAAGTAATGCCCTGACTATTAGCATTGTTTAATGTCAGAATGCCGCTGTTTGTGGCAAAAAAAGTAGAGTTAATATTAGTTGCTAATGAGTTTATACCTCCCCAGGTTCCAGTGTAATTGGCAACTCCATTGAGGTACAGAGCACTTGCTGTATGTCCTGGAGACGCATAAGTACCCAGGTTTGAAACTGCCCCGGCAGTTATAATCAGATTAGTCATGTCTGTCGCATCACTGAAAGTTACACCAGTGCTGTTGCTTATTGTGACGTTTGCAGGAGTATTTTGGGTTAAGCCATTGCCTGTTACCTGAGGGATCGTTCCGTTATAAAGGTAGTTGGCTCCTGAATTATATGTCCTGACACCACTTTGCCGGATACTCCCTGATGCCCCGGACGTAGTTATACCGGCTGTATTTGCTGTAATCAGCGTACCACCGGCATTCATGGTGAAAATCCCGGTTGAACCTGAGCCTAGGATAGATGTCCCAAAATCAACAACAGCACCTGAATTAATGGCGAAATTTACGGCTTGACTAAAGATTCCACCTGATTTAAAAGTTTGTGTTCCTGTGGTGCCATTGAAATTAATGACACTGGCGGTGGTTGAACCCGATTCAGTAATGGTTCCAGAAGTAAAATTGAAATTTCCTCCTATATTAACCGTTGAATAATTAGAAACTGTGGTTGTGGAACTTAAATCGAAAGTAGTATTAGCACCTGATATGGAGAAATCTCCGGTAACATATAATTTTCGGGCACTTGTTGTTGAAAGAATTAAATAACCTCCTGTTTGAATAAAATCACCATCAACCAGAAAATCACCGGTCCCGGTGTTACCCAATGTGATTTGACCGGCACCTGTGCTGCTTATTGTCAGATCTCCCTTTACATGTGTTAATTGACCAGCAAAAGAAGTCATTGGATAAGTAGCTACATTAATTACTTGCTGATTTTTTGAATCCCAGGTGAAATTTCCGAAGGCTTGATTTAGACTTACTTGAAATGTATTAGCTGGACTTCCATTTGTATTTTTTACATAGCCTGTAATATCGCAGGTTGAATTGACATCCCAGGTAGCAGTAGGGATAACTCCCCCATCAGCTCCATCATAAAAGAAACTTCCAGATTTAAACGAAATTGTTCCTGAACCTTGTAAAAGTGATACCAACCCGTCTCCATTAGCCGGATTCGGACCGGCTAATCCATTTGTTGCTGTCACACTTCCATAAATTACGGCATTGGCAGGTGTAAATGTATTTGCTCCATTCAGTAGTAAATTAACACTTGAAGCAACGTTTAAGGTATTGGCAGTTCTGGCACCTGTAACGGTAAAGGTTTTTATGCCACTACCTGAAAGAGTAAGATTTCCGTACGAAACATCAAGCATTGTTTGGTTGTTACCTGCGTAATTCACGGTGCTTGAAAGATTTGTATTTGGTGAAAAAGTACCGGCATTTATAAAATTACCATTTATGGTAAGCATACTTGCCGCTGAAATGGTAAGTGATGCACCTGTATTAATAGTTAGGTTATTGCAAAGTCCACCGGTTGTTCCAATTATTGGCTGAGTGCCGCCTGCATTGATTGTAACATTTGTCGTAGCATTTGGTACGGTTCCGCTACACCAGTTTGAACCTTTATTCCAATCTGTTGTACCTCCTATCCATAAACCCTGACAAGATGAAACATTCAATAACCCTGCTGTTGCATTAAAATAGGTCGTGTTTATATGTGTTGCTCCAGAACCGGTTCCTCCCCAAGAACCTGACTGTTGTTCGCTTCCCGACAGGGTAAGTGTTCCTGCAGCATGAGTCTTTAAGGTGCCCAAATTGACAGCTACCCCATTAATGATTGATAAATCTCCACTTGTGGTTGTTAATGTTGTGAAAGTTTTAGTTCCGGTTCCACCTAAAATTAGATTATTAAATATAGTGGCACTGGCAGTAAGTGTCTGGGCTCCCCCGCCGAATTTGACAGTACCTGTTCCTGCCGCGAAAACTGTTCCTGTGCCATTCCATGCGGTTGTACTTGTTGCATTTTCATTAAGCGTACTTGAACCTCCATTTAGAGCCCCTGTCCCTGCAGTAAGCGTTACCACACCTGTAAAAGAATGCGTTAATCCGGTTCCTAAATTTAAGGTACCACCTGTTCCATTAATAGTTAATCCGGCACCGGTTACATTCCCGGTTAGTGTTGCTGTACCGCCAGTTTTAGTCATCTGGACAGTTCCTGAAGTTGTAAAACTACCAATGCTTTGTGTTGATGACCCTGAAATAGTCACTCCACCGGTGCCGACAGTCGTTCCACCATTATTAATGAAATTACCATTAAATGTTAAAATAAAAGTTGACATTGACAAACTTGATCCACTATTGATAGTAAGAGGGGCATTTAGTACTTCAGCCGAATTCAGGGTAATGGTTCCGGTATTCGTAATAATTATGCCCCCGGTAGCTGAAAATAAATTTATCCATTCTACTCCAGCTGTCCGCGCAGTTGTGGTATTATATTGAAGGGTGGCAGCACCGCCATAGGTTGGAGCAATTGAAACAGTTGCAGTTCCTTCCATGGATAGTACATTATTTACAGTCGGAGAAGTAGAGAAGGTCTTTGTTCCCGACCCCGAAAGCGTCAGATTATCGTAGGAAGTTACTTTTCCTGTTTGTGCACCCCCTGTATAATTTACAATATTACCTGCAGCAGTTGCAGTAAGGGTAGAAATTACCGAAGTACCTCCAAGATTTAATACACCTGTAGTTCCCTGGGTTAATCCTCCTGTTCCGGAGAGCGATGTAGTAGAAGTAATTGTCCCGTTATTGGTAAGCGCCCCGTTAATTGTAAGCAATGTAGGAACTGTAAAAGCCCCTGAATTGATGTAAGAACCGGTAAATATTGCTGTTGGAATAGTAATCGCATTTGTACCACCAATCGTTTTGGATGACCCGGAGAATGTATGTGTTCCGGTGCTGGAAGTGTAAGTCCCATAATTGGTAAGGTTTCCTGTAAAACCAACTGTTGCAGCTCCAAATTCTGTTAAAGTCCCGATGATGGTAACATCCGGGCCAAATGTAAGAGTGGCTGCTGCTGTTTCGGTTATGGCTCCACCGTTGCTAATCAATACGGCACCATTAAAAGCTTTAGCCCCTGTAGCCGAGGATATAGTCAAAGTTCCGGAATTTCCACTTCCTACCGTGGTGGCTCCTGTCACTGTCAATGCAAATGCGCCAGGGGAGTAGATGGTCCCATCCCCAATATTCAGCATTCCGGCAACCGTTGTGGCAATACTGTTCGAAACAGTAGCTGATCCGCTCAGGCTTAAATTATTGAAAGTTGTTGAAACAGTTCCACCTATAACACTGCCAGTACCTGTCATGGTTACAGTTTCCGTTCCTGTTCCTGGATTAAAAGTACCACCGTTATTTGTCCAGTTGCCCCCTACAATCATATTTGCAGGAGCAGCGAAAGTTCCTGCTGTTTGGGTGTAATTTCCAAGGATATTCAATGTTGTAGTACTACCCCCAACACTCAGTGTAGCCCAGGGTTGAGTGTTATTCAGAGTTAAATTGTTGAAAGTCTGGCTTGATGCAGATCCATTGATTGCATAATTGTTACCGGCATTAAAGACTACGGTTCCTGTTCCCGGCATAAAAGTACCACCGTTGTTTGTCCAGTTCCCACTACCCACTGTTAACGTGTTAGTCCCTGAAACAGTAAGTGTAGCACCTGTATTGATGGTTATGCTATTACATTGTGCAGTATTATTAATCACAGGCTGAAATATTCCGGTATTAATAATTACATCCGATGCAAGAGTTGGTACAGCGTTATCGCACCAATTGGAAGCTGTGAACCAATCTGTACTTGTTAATCCAACCCATGAGCCTGAAGTACATGATTTTGTATTTACAGTTAATTTCCCGGTTGCAGCAGTAAAATAGGTAGTATTTATAAAGTTTGCTCCTACAGAACCTGTTCCTCCCCAAATACCGGCAGGTTGTCCTGCTGCTCCAAAGTTAAGTGTTGAAGTAGTATGGGATGAAATGCCAAGTGATAGACCGGGTGCATTTAATTTAAACGATCCTGCAGTTACTGGACCTGTTAAAGTGGCAACTCCTGATATTTTATTCATCAAAAGGTTTCCGCTGGTCGTAAATCCGGCAATATTCTGATTTGCTGCTGTGCCTGTAATTTCAATGTCAGAAGCAGTTGCAATAATAGTTCCATTATTTATAAAATCACCTCCAAATGTCAGTTTACTATTATAGTTTGTATTTAAAGTAGCTCCGGTATTTATTGTAAGAGGAACAGATGTAGAAAAAACCTTGTCTGCTTTTACATAAAAAACACTTCCACTATTCATAATCACACCTCCGAGAGCAGTAAATGGAGATGGCCATTCTGCGGATGTTACATCCCTAGAGGTTTGTATGTCATACTTCAATGTTGCATTCAGACCATAGTTAACAGATCCTCCTGCTGTAATAGTAATGGACGAATAGTTTTGCAAATCAAGAATTCCATTCACCGTTGGAGCGTTTGCAAATGTTTTTGCAGCATTCCCTAAAAAAGTAAGATTGTTAGAAGTAATTGATCCGCCATTAATTGATTGAGCATTCCCATTCAGGGTGACTGTACTTGTACCGCCAGCAGTGAAAGTACCGCTATTTGTCAAGTTGCCGGTAATATTAATTAAAGATGAGTTTGTAGAAGTATATGAACAGGAAGGATTTACCATAAAATATCCCGAAATATTGGCTGTTCCACCCGACTGTGTAAAAGTACCTAGTTGAGTTCCATTACCCACATTTACAAAATCAGCAGTTAATGTACCGCCACTAAAATTAATATTGCCGTTTAAGCTTCCGTATCCTACATATAAACCGGATGAAACGATCAAAGTTCCACCATTGACATTAATGGTCCCTCCTGCGTTAAACAAGCCACCTTTAGCTGTAATTGTGTTATTACCTGTAGAAAAAGCACCTCCGGAAATGTTGAAAGATGCCCAGAAATTATTATCAACAGTGACTGGTCCATTTGCAGTAATGGTACCAGTTGAATTTTTTAAAGTCAAAATACTTAAAGATGATGTTCCCGTATTAATTGTTTTATCTGTTCCTGTCATTTGAATGTGCGATGCATTGGGTATAACTGGATGAATATATATGCCAAGAATGGAAATATTCCCCCCAACACTTAATAATTTGCTTGTACTCCAGTTAACGCTATGTTTTAATGCTCCTGATACATCTACAATCAAATCGTTATCAATTTTGTAGTCTAAATCACTTGCCAGAAGCTCCAAAGTTCCGGTGGTTACCATTAAATTACCCGACACATGAAAAGCTTTGGATATATATGGGTTCGTAACAATAATCCCGGCAACTTTGTTAATGGTTAAATGATTAAAGTTTGTAGTTTGCGAGCCGTCAATATTACTGGCATTACTCCCGTTTAAGTTGATCGTTGAAGTATTCGGTGTAAATGTTCCGTTGTTAGTCCAGCTGCCAGCCAGATTATGAGTAAATGTTCCTGCTGCGAATGTTGTCCCTGTCCCAATTGTAATATTACCCCCGATTGTCAAACCTGTAATGGCAGTTGTAACTACACTCCCGGATAAAGTGAAATTTCCGGCAATAATACTTGTACCGGTTTGAAAAGTTTTTGTCCCGCTATTTGATAATGTAAGATTGTAATAATTGACTGGTGCTACAGTCTGGTTTGTACCATTATAATCTACTGTACTACCGGAGTTCAAAACACCAAGTGAAGGAGTGATTGCATTTTGAATCAATAGTGTATTTGATCCGGATGATGCTGAGGTGATATCAATGGATCCAATAAAAGAATAGCCGGAAGGTACTGTAAAAGTAATTGCCGGAACGAATACATTTCCTAGTATTACCTTTGAATTTGTGCCTGAAACTGCCCATGCTGCACCAATGCCGGCAATGGTTCCGTTGGATATATTAAATTTCTGATTTGGATCAGTAAAGTTTGAAGGATTTGTACCGCCGCCATCACTATTAGTTCCCCAGTTACTTAGCAGTTGAAGTGCATTTGCTCCGCTTGATTTATTGTAATAATTTAAATAAGTGATTGCAATTAAAGTTTGTATTCCACCTGCAGTAGTTGTTCCTGATTTTGTGCCGCCAGACAACGTAAAGTCACCTGTAGTTAGTGCATTAATGTTAATTGTCTTTCCGACGATAGCGCCCGGGGCTATGTCAGCAGTAATAAACAGGTACCCGGTGGTTCCGCTGTTTATTGCCTGAGATAATGACGTAAAAGTTTTTAAACCTGCAGCCCCTGGAGTTGAAAGTGTACTTAGTAGGGTTGCTGTAGCTGCATTAAATGTATTGGTGGTTTGATACCACAGTTTAAGGTATAATATGTCTGATGAAGTATAAGTCCCTGCTGTTGTGCAGGTCATCCCGGTAAGGGTGGTGCTCAGTAAGGTTACCGCAAGGGCCGATTTATGCAAGACAACATTTGTAGTTCCTACAGTAACATTACCAGATGAAACTTGTGTTCCATTATCAGATAAGGCTATTGCAGAAGCAAGTTTAGTGCCAATTGCAAAATAAGTTGAAGTATTATATGCAATTGCCGTATTTGAAGTAATCGTTCCTCCACTAATATTATTTCCTCCCTGGCTTGTATAGTTCCCTGATTGAGCCGATGAACCCGCAACAGCATTCGTACTCGCCAATCCGGTTTCGGTTAATCTTATAGTTGCATTTGTAATACTTCCACCTATCAATTGAGCATACCAGTTTCTAGGAGCAACTGATGACAATGTAGTCCCATCAACGGTGCCTGCACCCACACTATTCAAAGTAACCCGAATAACAGGTGAAGTGCCTGCAATACTATTCAGTTCAAAAGGACGATAATTCAGTGTGGCATCGCCAACAGGAAATAAATAAGAGTTGCCATTTGCTAAAGACCATTGCAACGGTCCATTTACAAAACTGGAAGAGGAATAACCTGTAATTGCACCGGATGCTGTATTGGTTACAGCAAGTAAATTAGATGTTGTTGTAGTTATTATACCATTTGTTAATGAAAGTACTCCGCTGATATTTATTGCACCTGCCAGTGTTTTCGTTCCACCACCGGAACTTATCATATTATTATAATTCCCTGCCATGGCAGTTTGTCCGGCGGTAGCCGCATAAACAATTGTTCCACCCCAGGTTCTTCCGGATGGTATTGGGTTTGCACTTGTGGTTGTTGGAACCGATGTACTAATAGTCCCATTATTTGTAATTGTAGATAAAGTGCCTGACAAAACACTAGCAGCTGTCATATCCAATGTGCCACCAGCAGTTGTTGCCAAAGTGCCATTAACAGCCAGATTGCCTCCTGCTGTTTGTGTACCACTGGTATTGCCTAGAATAAGATTATTATATGTTGGAGCAGAATAAACTGTTTGACCACCTGTACTCTTATTGTAATTCACAGTACCACCGGTCATAGTCATAGTAGAAAAATTTGTCGGGAAGTTACTGCCACTTAATAAAAGTGTACCGGCAACAGTCAATGTTCCGCCGGCTACAGTGCGGTTTGCAGATAAAGCAGATAAATCCAGCGTAGTACCTGTTCCAACATTCAGATTTCCTGTAATTGTTGTATTATTTCCTAATATTGTTGTTCCTGTCGTTGTGCTGAGATTATTGAAACTGGTAATTATCGTTGTCGGTAAAGAATTATTTGCATTAAGTACTACAGAACCTGCTCCCGGGGTCCATGAATTTCCGGCAACTGTATTGACCACCAAACTGCCAGTTGTCAATAATCCTCCTAAAGACATATCTATTATTCCGGCAGCCGGGGTTGTGTTTGCATTTCCAAGAACAATACTCCCGGCATTTAATTTTGAACCGTTTGTAAATGTTATAGTTCCTGTTTTTAAAATATTTCCAAAACTTCCAAGTTGAACTATACCACTAACTGTGAGTGTTGGGGTGGTACCCGAAAAAGTCAATATTCCTGAACTATTAGTTCCTGGACTGCCAACCTGCAAACTTGAACATAAATAAGTACCATTAACTGTAACTGTATATCCTCGTTCAATGATAACAATATCACCTGTTTGGGGATAAACTCCATTTACTACCTGTCCACCTCCAGAGGTAGTTGACCATGTTGTATTAGTACCCCAATTTCCAGTGCGACGAGAAAAATAGGTCGCCCCACTCACACTCCCAACCCCAATGGCCATTAGCATCGAGAAAATGATGAAGCATTTCATTAGATTGAAAGTAAGAAACGAAAAGGAATGTGATGATAATCTGTTCCCTGAAACAGGAATGGAAGAAATAGAGGAAAATAATGCCATAGTCAAACTTCTGAAATTGATTAATACAGTTGGCTAATGTTAGGTTTTCAGATTCGGATTTTACCAACTCATAGAGTAATTACTGGGTGGTAGTCTAAATTAAAAAACGAACAAATACAATACTGGTTATTGGAATTCTCAGGTGAATTAAATTGTGATACTTTAACTAATAAATGTAGTATATAATTTTGTATCATGAATTGATTGCGACAAAGATAATAAAATATTTGAAATATATATTTATGTTAATATAAGCATAAAAGGCAGTATGCCAATATTATATAAGTTATTTAAGAATTGAATATTAAGATAAAGTTTAAGAATGAATTAAAAACATGCGTAACAATACTTAATAGGAAGGTATAAAAGATGTAATAATTACCGATAATTTAGTTAATTAAATTTCGGCTTAATATCGATCATAAAATGGGGCTGTTGTTTATTTAGGGAATAGTTATTGAAAATTCTTATTTTTAAAAAAAAAGTATCAAAACTATTCGTGGTGTGTTGAACAGAATGATGCGTGCAGATGCTGAATAGTTGAATTCAGGAAATTGATATAAGCAATGAAATTAAAAGGGGAGAATTAGTTTAAATACTTCTTAAACTCTGAAATCTTTCACACTCTCCTTGTACTTGATTATGATAAATAGAAGCTACGATTTTATCAATGTACCTTGTGATGCGATTGGGTGAATTTATCTACTTAAAAATCGTGATTATGCACCTTGTGATGAATGTTGAAAGGTTGTTGTCTTCTAAACCTTCTGCTTGAAAACAAAAGAATTCCGCATAGCACTCTTTATATATCCTTTCGCTAAGTAGCTTTGGGCATTTACTAAAATATCGAAGCTTTTTACCTTTAATATAATGGTGAAAGGTCTCTTACCAAAATCAGTACTATGCACCTTGTAACAGGTTTTTTTTGTGTCGGCTTTTAGTGTGGCTGGTTGATTTACGACCCGGTAATACCATGAAGTATCCCGACTGTAATTTGAGAATAAGGCAGGCAATAAACAATACAGGCCCAAATTAATATCCGGGCCTGTATTGTATCTCAATTTATAAATCTTTATTCTTTTCCAAGAATGATTCTTTTACTCACATTTTCGTTGCTGGTATAGGCTTTTACTACATAGGCTCCTGAAATAGAGCCAATCTGTAAAGCTGTTATTCCATACGGACCAAAAGTCGACTTCTTCAGAGTCCGGCCTGTCATATCATAAAGGGTTATCTCCCCGTTCAGATTTCCTGAATTTTGTACAAATACCGTATTCCCAGAACTGAATACTTTGATTTGAGTAGTGGCATCAGGTGTGTCCTTTTCGTATGGACGGGTTACTATTTTAAAACGTTTAACGGGTGTAGGAGTTGTTTCCGCCGCAAACGAATAGGTTGAACCGCTTTCGGTAATTTCAACCGTTTTATTTTCAAGTAAATCTAATAAATAAACTCCTGTATATTTACTTAATAAATTCTGATATGTAAATGTAAGAGTATATTCAATATCTTCTCCTGCCTGAAAGCCAAGTTGTGTATTGTTAATATCGCTCACGGCATCCACCTGGTAATTATTATCCGGTTCAATAGCAAATATTTGTGGTGCAAGTGACGAACCCATTATTTTAGCTCCATCCCATCCGTTATCGAAATTTCTAGTGCAGGAGGAATTAGAAAATAACCACATTTTATCAGATGATTTTAATCCGGTTACATCAATCCGCATACCCATCTTGTCTAAAGATGAAGAATCTGTTGATGCTTTTACACGTTGTGGTACGATATTCTTCATTACAGCACCATATGGAATATTAACCCATGATTTATCTGAAGACGCAATAATGTCTTGTTTAAATTGCACCAGCATACCTTGCATAGAAGGTATTTGAGTTATCATTCCTAAACCTATAGGATTTGGTAAAACAACTGTGTATTGGTTGGTATTTTGCACCCAGTCACCAATTGACCCGGTAGTGAATAACCAAAAAGCTTGCTGCATATCGGACCCGAAATTCAGCCCAAAATCAATTTTTGAAATATCTATTGCCGCAGTAAATGGATTTGCTAAAATGTTTTGACCGGGAAATTTGGCACCAAGAGTGTATGGCAATTTACCTGAAGGCACATTCGAATTGACCAATTGACCCTTAAAAAATATTTTTTTTCCGACCAAATCATTTTGTGTTACTTCATATCCTATGCCCGGTTGTAGCTCAAATGAATTGTTTATACTAACCCAATGATCTTCTATAGTTTTACCACTTTCAACCCATTTCCGGACGAAAAAACCATCAAAAGTAGGACTGGCTACTATCTTATTAATTGGAATCCCAAAATACTGCCATTTGTAATACTGTCCACTTAAATCCGGATCATAGGATTTATAACCCATCGAATACATTTCTACAGTTGCCTGAACATCCTTTGCGGTTGGGAAAATTAATGACCCATTGGATGAACCTGCAGATGATTGAATATAAATCTGATCATTGTTGGTTGTAGTTATTGCTCCATCTACAGTTAAACAGGCCCCTGGTTGAATGGTTAAATTCCCTGTGCCAGTTATTGTTAAACTACTTGCTGTTTCATCTCTGTTAGTTACAACATTTACAGTATTTCCAGTCCGAATGGTAACTGGACCATCGGTATTTGTTGGATAGGTAGTAGCTGGAACCCATGATTGATTCCCATTGAAGGATTGTTGCCAGGTTCCTATATCATTCCAGTTCCCGGTTGAAACATTCGAACGAAAATATTTAAGACAATTATTAATTACATTTACCTCTATAGTAGCCATTCCACTGGTACAACTTCCATTACTTTGTGTTACATAATAAGTTGTGCTGCCTACTGTTGTTGTACTTGGTGTCGGTGGTATAGTGCTTTGATTATTATAAGTGAATTGAAGGTTATTGTATATGTTAATTGAAGTTGACTGATTTCTTGAATAATCAAAATTTCCATTAATATTTACGTTCGATGATGAATTTAAAGTTGAAATGATATTTCCAAATGAACCTGGTCCAGAATTAGGAGTAAATCTAAGACTATAATCCCCGGCAGTTGTTATTAAATAATTAAAGGGAACAGTATATTTGATATTTGAAGTTGATGCAGGCATAATAAAAGCCGTTGATGTTAAAAGCACACCTGAATTGTTATAAATTCCTATAATGCAATTCGTTGCTGTATTATTATTCGAAGAATATACGTCAACAGAATTTAATGTAATATTGCTGAATTTAGTTGTAAACATTAATGCCCAATTACTCCAGGTCTTATCAGTATATAAATTCTCTGTTCCTGCATTCGTCCCTCCAACACTGCCGCTACCAAAATCAACCCATTTAATATTTGTCCCTGAAGCTTCTAAAGCCGCTGCTGTTGTATTTTGACATAAAGTTATAGGAGATGTTACTACTGTTGGAGGCGAAATACAATTAACACTGCCATTACATGTTGTAATAGTTGTAGCATATGTACTGGTATGAGTTATTGTTTTAGAATTATATTGACCAAGTGCTAACCCGGATTTTAAGCGCACATAAATAGTCGTAGGTAAAACTATACCTCCCCCTGATTTTGGAAGCGTTAACGGGGTTGTATTATATGATCCGCTAATAGTAGAAATTTCATAATTGGTAGGTGCTGTGATTAATATATCTCCAAGTAAATATGAACCACTTACAATATAAGTTTGTTCCGTTGATGGTCCAAAACCAATACCATAAGAAAAACCAGAGAGAGTTGTTTTTGTAACAGAGATTGTTGGAATACAACCGTCACCGATAGTTGAAAAAGCATTAAATGCACCTACAAAAGTAGGTGAAGGCAAGCAATTTCTGTCATATTGCTTTGAAATAAATAAGCTTTGTGAGTTATTTATAGTGATTGTTAGGGTTGCATTGCCAACACGGAAATAAGGTATACTTAAAGGTTGGTTGCTTGTAATAGAAAAAGTTGATCCATTCATAACTAAATAACCAGCTTGTGTACCACCACCTAATTGATTAGCCCCAGCCCAGTAATTGGTATAAGTGAAATTTCCACCTACAGTAATAGTTCCATTATCTCTGGAAAGACCTTTACCTCCTACAAAATTCCCAATGGTCAGATTCTCCTTAATTGTTAAATTGAAATTACCAGCTATAATTCCTCCCTGTTCAACTAATGTTAAACTCTTAACTGTAATATCATTTTGCAAAGTTACTGAATTTCCCCCACTGCCATTAGTAATAACATCATCATTTGAATTAGGTATAACTCCACCCACCCAAGTACTAGGTGAATTCCAATTACCTCCTGCTTGAATTGAAGTTATTGTTGTTCCTTTAGTACCTAAACAAACCACCACCAGCAGCACCCCAATAATAAAACTCTTCGAAAGTTTAAATGAATGAAAGTTGTCGGTCTGGATAGAGGCTTTGTTCCTGTAAACAAGGACAGGATGGTTAGGTAAGAATATTGACATAGTCAAACTTTTAATACAAAATAGTATAGGTGGTTTTTTGGATGTTTTTTAAATTCAACAGTTCACCGGATAGAATTTGTATCAAAGGCTAAAGTTAAAACAGAAAACGAACAAATATAACAAATAAAACTTCAAATAGAATAAAATTACCCTAAATTTATTAATTATTAATAGAGCGTATATCCTTCGCTCGTTTTTTATAAATCTGTCTGACTAAATAGGTGAATTAAAAAGGAGTATGTATATCTTCAAAACATCCTAAAACATCCTTGTTGCTTTTATTTGTCAGTTGAAACGAGCAAGAAGGACATAATCCCGATAATCTTTTAAATTAAAAATCTGTGTAATCAGTGGTCAAATTCTTTCTTAATTTCTTTCATTAAAAAATAATCTGTGTCAATCAGTGTAATCTGTGGACAAACTTTTTCTTGATTTCTTTTATTAAAAAATAATCTGTGTAAATCTGTGTAATCAGTGGACAAATTCTTTCTTAATTTCTTTTATTAAAAAATAATCTGTGTCAATCAGTGGAAATCAGTGGACAATCACTTTCTTAATCTCTTTCCCAATGACCCCTCTCTTTTTGTACGCAACATAACACATCCCAAACAGACCCAATAATCCCCAACCATCCCCAACCGGAATCTGTGTACCTAAATCAGGATCATTCCCCGGATCGGTACCTCCTGTCGAAGGTGGAATTGGGTCAGCGTTTGTTATACCTTGTCTGGGATTAACATTATTCACACTGGAAGTTGTCGACAACGTTGCAATGCCATTGGTCATGATGATTCCCGATGATCCGGCACTGCTCCGTGAACTTCCGCTGGCTATAAAAGTGCCTCCGCCACTTGTGCCTACCGAACCGGCATTGGTGTTTTGAAACGATTGTGTCTGCATGTTGCCGTAGGACGAACCACCCGAACCAGACATAGATCCATTCCCCGGTTGATAACTTCCAACACTCGTGCCCGGTTTTGAAGTTAAACTGACATCCGGTATAATCAGCTCATCCGAATTACTCACAACTTCCGAATTTGTTTTAGGGCTATTTAATATCGACCCGCTTTTTACTGTGACTGGTTGGTTGGCGACATAGTAATTCCCGGCAGCCGAATAAAAATCAGGACTGCCAATCGGGGAATACAACACCACTATGAGCAATCCTGCCCATACTAATATCCATACCAATATCGTGTTTTGCTTTTTAGTCACTATTCTTTTCCTATAATGATTCTTTTACTCACACTCTCGTTGACTGTGGCGGCTTTCACAACATAAGCCCCCGTGATATCCCCTACCGGCACGGCAGTTATTCCATACGGACCAAAAGGTGCTTTCTTCAGAGTCCGTCCCATCATATCATAAATGACCATTTCTCCATTCAAATTTTCTAAATTTTGTACAAATACCGTATTCCCCGAAGTGAATACTTTGATTTGAGTAGTGCCATCCGTTGCGTCCTTTTCATATGGGCGTGTAACAATTTTAAAACGTTTTACAGGTATGGGCGTTGTTTCCGCTGCAAACGAATAGGTAGAACCGCTTTCGGTGATATCTACAGTTTTATTTTCTAGTAAATCCAGTAAAAATAAACCTTCATATTTGCTCTTAATATTTTGATGGGTAAATGTTAAAGTATATTCAATATCTTCACCTGCCTGAAAACCTAATAGAGTATTGTTTATATCGTCTACAGCATCCACTTGATAATTATTATCCGGTTCAATTGCAAATATTTGTGGCGCAAGTGACGACCCTATTATTTTAGCTCCATCCCATCCGTTATCGAAATTTCTAGTGCATAAGGAATTTGAAAATAACCACATTTTATCAGATGACTTTAATCCGGATACATCAATCCGCATACCTACATTGTTTAATGTGGAATAATCAGCTATTTCTTTTATACGTTGAGGTTCTATGTTTTTAGTTACAGCACTGTAGGGAATATTAACCCATGAATTTTCTGATGTTTTTGTAGCAGTTAGTTTAAATTGAACCACCATACCTTGCATAGAAGGTATTTGAGTTGTCATGCCTAACCCGCTTGGGCCTGGTAGAACTACAGTATATTGTCCTGCACCTGGTAGCCCGGTGACACTTCCCCATTCGCCAATAGATCCTGTCGTGTATAACCAGACTGCTTGCTGCATATCTGACCCGAAATTTAGCCCAAAATTAATTTTTGAAATATCAATTGCCGCAGTAAAGGGATTTGCTAACACATTCTGACCAGGGAATAAGGCAAGTGAAGTATATGGCAACTGATTAGAAAGCACATCCCAATTGACGAATTGACCCTTAAATACTATTTTTTTTCCGGGCAAATCATTTTGAGTAACCTCATATCCTATGCCAGGTTGTAATTCAAATGAATTGTTTATACTAACCCAATGATCTGAAATGAATTTACCGCTTTCAACCCATTTTCGGACGAAAAAACCATCAAAAGTGGGACTGGCTAACACCTTATTGATTGGAATACCAAAATACTGCCATTTGTAATACTGATTACTTAAATCAGGAGTTGGTGATTTATAAGCCATCGGATACATTTCTACTGTCCCATGAACATTTGATGCATTCGGGAAAATTAATGAACCAGTTGGCAGACCTTGAGATGATTGAATAACTATATTGTCATCATTGGTAGAATTGATGGTCCCATTTACAGTTAAAGTAAGTGCTGAAGGTATGACCAATCGCTGATTCGATGAATTGGTTAAATTTCCAATCACACGATCATGATCTAAATCCAGTTCTTTTAATGGGTTAGGATCAAAAACCACATCTGCTCCTTCAGCCGGGACATAATTTGCTGTCCAGTTTCCTTTTTCAGACCAGACTGAGCTAATACTTCCTTTCCAAGAAGTTGGTGCTAATACATTAATAGTATTCGTAGCAGTTTGAAAACAGGATATCCCATCTGCATAAGTATATGGATAAGAGTAAGTAATTGTTTTAGTACCAATACCACCAGCCAATGAAGCATTGAAATTTGGCGGTGTAATAACCCCGGGACCACTATAGATTCCGCCGGAAGGTAATCCACCACTTAAAGTGTAGGTCGTGTTGGTCGATAATTGGTCGGCAAGCGTCCCACCAAAAGTAGGTGAAGCAACAGTCACTGATTGAGTACAAGTGCTGGTGAAATTGTTAGCATCTTTAACTGTCCAGGTTATTGTATTTGCACCTACAGGCATTGGAAATACTGCATTGTTAGTTGCAGTTACAGGTGCAGTTCCGGTAAGTACCGGCACGCCTAATGTGCTGCCATAATCCGCACTAGCTGTACATGTCGCATCATGAAGAGCTGTAACATCATCTAGTGTTAATGCTTTATTATAGATTCTAAACTCATCAATCTTTCCATAAAAGTAGGGATCAGTAGTATAATATAACGATTTTCCAATCCAGTTATTGGCAGTCGATCCTAAAACCGATGGATGTAATGTCATACTTGGATTAGAACCAATAAGTGCACCATCAAAATATAATTTACCTGTGGCTCCGGCTAATGTAACAACAATATGATGCCATCCGTCATCTATTGGCATTTTTTTAGAAGTTGTGATCATTTCTTCTGCCCCATTACTCGTTTGGGAAATAGCGTACCTAATATTGTTCCCATCAGAAACTGTTAAAAACATATAGCCTGTTGTGCTACTGTTTCCAAAATCAAATATTCTTTGCCATGATGTACCGTAAGTCGACTTCTGACCTAACCAATATACCCAGGTTGATATGCTAAAGTCGCTGGTTAGACTACTGACAATACCTGTAGGAAGCTGAACATAATCACCTGAACCATTTTTCGGACCACCTCTAAGCGAAACATCACCTGCCGATTTTCCACTATTATCCCAATCATTATTATAATTTAAAATAGCATTTTGGTTCCCTATAACATCATGGGCTACAGTGCCACTCGTTTCGTTAAATGGATATGCCGTTATGAGCCCGGGAAGCGGATTAGCGAAAGCAGTCACTGTTGGTGGACAGGTTATGGTTGGTGGAGATGAAACAGTTATAATTCCTGAAGCACCTGTTGTAGTAGCAAAATATATGTCGTCTTTAGTTTGTGCTGTTGATTTTGTAGACCCATAGGTTCCATTTCCTTTACTCACACCACCAAGAGTAAGGGAGCTGGCTGGGTGGTTAAGAAGGGTTCCCAAATTAGCCTTAACATTAGTGTTTATAGTTAAGTTGCTGCTAAATAAAGTCCTAGTTGAAAATGTTTTAGTGCTTGTGCTACCGGCTAAAGTTAAATTATAAAACGTAGTTGAGAATGTCCCTTTTATTGCTTGAGCAGCTCCATTCAACGTGACGGTTCCTGATCCTGCCAAAAAGGTACCACCATTATTCGTCCAGTCGCCTGAAACATTGAAAGCACCCGAGGGAGCAGTGAATGTTCCACTGCTTAATGTTAAACCAGTAGTAGTTATATCACCAGTAGAGCCTGTAAATGCCCCGCCCGATATTGTTAAGCCTCCATTTAATGTCTGTAAAGCTGAATTTGCAAGGTAAATTCCTGTTCCGTTCACGGTTACTTGACCAGTTACTGTGTTGCTTTGCCCATTGGCATCAAAAGTCCCGGCAGAAACATTGAAAGCTCCACCCAAGCTTAAAGGTCCTGTTTCTCGTTGAATCGTTCCGGGCCCTATTATATTTAATGCATTTGTGCTGGTTGTTACTAAACCACTTAATTGGACTATACCACCTGAAACTTGTGAAATCGTCAGGGGTTTAGCTAACGTGACTATTCCGCTAAAAACAGAAGTATTGGCAGTATTTCCACCTATGCTGTAGGTGCCGGTTGTTGCTTGGTTGGCAACTGTAACAGCACGAGCTATTGTAAAGGCTCCTCCGGTTAATAAGGATGGGCTGGAATTATTTGTTGTAGTCTTTGTATCACCAAGAATAATTGCCGATATTGCGTTCCCAAATGCGCCGGATGAACCTGATGGTGCATCCACACCAGCTATTAATGTGCCGGCATTAACAGTGGTTACTCCTGTATAAGTATTTGCACCCGAAAGAGTCAATGTGCCTGATCCGGTTTTAGTAAGAGCCAAGGAAGTTGCAGTACCATCACTAATCAAGCCACTATAAGCTGATGCAGGGCTGGTATTATCAGTGCCAATAGTCAAAATTGTTGTTGCTTTAGTTCCGGTTGAATGAGTTAGATTACCAGTGCCTATTAATGATCCGACATTTAGGTTAGTATTTGCCATATCCAACGTACCGTTGGTCATAGTAAGTAACCCGGAAATTGTGGTTGCACTACTTAATGTTACGCCTGAGTTGTTGTTTATAGTAAGGTTTGCTGGAATGTTTTGAGTAAATCCGTTTCCGGTTACTTGATGCACAGTCCCATTATATGTGTAATTTGCTCCGTTATTAAATGATTTTGTAGTATTTGGTGATGGGATACAACCATCTACACCAGTAGAATTTGCTGTAATTAAGGTTCCATTAGAATTTAAATTAAATACAGTACCTCCAGATGCATTACTTCCATCTAATATTTTATATGTTCCAAAGTCTAATGATCCATTAACAGTCATTTGCCCATAAAAAATATCTTGGTTACTTCCAAATAAAGTTATATTAGACAACAGTTTAACATAACTTCCTGAATTTATCGTGTACATAACCCAAATAGCTGTTCCTGAACCAACTGTTGGCATATACAAATTTTGAATGCCATCACCATTGAAAATTAAATTTCCATTTGATACATTTCTTCCGCTTGTTGTAATAGAACCTTCACCTGCTGTATTACTAAAATTGCCTTTTAAATAAACATTACTACTACCTCTAGTTCCGCTATTTAAATCAAAATTACTATTACCAGTCTGAGTAAAATCACCAATAATTATTAATGTGCGATTATTTCCATTATTTACAATGAATTTACCAGAGGTAAGTGTAAAATTATTACAAGATCCACTATTAATATCAAAAGTTACTGTAAAGCTATTTTCGATAACTACATTATCTGCTGTTCCAGGTATTGATCCAGCAGTTGTACCCCCTGAAGTTAATGACCAAGTAGAGTTATTACTCCAATTGCCTGTTTGACGTGAGTAATAAGTTGCTCCACTCACACTTTCAACTCCCATCAATAACAGTAACAAACCAGTTATGAAGCACTTCGAAAATATAAATGAATAAACGTGATTGAAAAGAATCGAGATGAAATGATGGGTGTCAGATAGTGACCTGTTACGAATGAAAAGTGTCATTGTCAAACTTTTTACGGATTATTAAATGTAGCAATTAGTGTGATAGTTTAGATCAACAGTTCACCAACGAAATAAAGGCATAAAGGGTTGATATGAAAACAAAATTTGCACAAATGTAATAAATAATATTGAAATTATTAAAAATAGGCTATATTATTTCAATAATTAAACATTAAATGTGGCAAAAAATAGATTTTATAAAAAATAGAATACAAATAAAATGCCACAAGCCATACCAAAAAAGATACTAACTACAGACACAACCGCCATAAATGCTACAAAAGTGAATGATGATCAGTTAATTATTCGAATATTCATATTCCTATATTGCTTCCTTTTCAATCGATTAAAATTTATTTTATCAGGCGGTTGATTTCATTTATAATTCATACAACAAAGTGTTTTTTTGATATGAATGCGTATATTTTTTCGGGTTTTTAAATCCTGGGTGGTAATTCAATTAAAAAAGCATTCGCAACGATCGTTTTGAGCAGCTTTAGTTAGTTCTATTTTTCCAAAGTAAAAGAAACACTAAACTAATCGTGAATCACTAATTGATAAATATCATAATCCATTTTTCGGCGATTTATTTATGTGGCATTTCGAATTCGAAGGGTACTATATTTAAAGAGGAAACCATTGAATCATAAAGTTGTAAAACTTTCAAGGAATTGGTTTTCCTGCTGACAAACTTTTCCAAAGTCCCAAACTTTGGAAAAGTTAAGATCAATCAACATATTCTCGAATGATCTCTCTGAAACAGATATTGTAAAACTTTCCCCACTGGTAAATATTCTCTTGCAACCACTCTGTGAAAAATATATACATGAGAGCTATAAAGCAATAAGAAACCGGAAAATTGTATTGTATAAGGCGGGTGGTGGAAGGAATGAAAAGATATAACCCTATTTAAACGTACCTTCTTCCGTCGCCCTCCCACTTGCTGTTCATTGCAGTATAATCTTGTCAGCACAGTGGGAGTGCGACTTCTTAATGTGAAACGGTCACTACACCTCTACCCTCGAAAACCTTTTGTCGTACGAAGTACACAAAAGCGTTTTATTAGACTAGGCTTATTATCTAAAAATTCTCAGTTGTTTTAGTACAACGTTTTTGTGTCTCGTTCCTCGACGACAAAAAGTTTAGGTGCGACTTCTTAAGTACCCTCGAAAACCTTTTGTCGTACGAAATACACAAAAGCGTTTTATTAGACCGGACTTATTATCCAAAAATTATCAGTTGTTTTAGTACAACGTTTTTGTGTCTTGTTCCTCGACGACAAAAAGTTTAGGTGCGACTTCTTAAGTACCCTCGAAAACCTTTTGTCGTACGAAATACACAAAAGCGTTTTATTAGACCGGACTTATTATCCAAAAATTCTCAGTTGTTTAACAAAACGTTTTTGTGTCTCGTTCCTCGACGACAAAAAGTTTAGGTGCGACTTCTTAAGTACTCTCGAAAACCTTTTGTCGTACGAAGTATACATAAACGTTTTATTAGATCGGACTTATTCTCCAAAAATTCTCAGTTGTTTAACAAAACGTTTTTGTGTCTCGTTCCTCGACGACAAAAAGTTTAGGTGCGACTTTTTAAGTATCCTCGAAAACCTTTTGTCGTACGAAGTACACAAAAACGTTTTATTAGACCGGGCTTATTATCCAAAAATTATCAGCTGTTTTAATACAACGTTTTTGTGTCTTGTTCCTCGACGACAAAAAGTTTAGGTGTGTATCGTCGCCCGCAGCCCGCTTCTTCCACCGTCGTCCCACTTAATGTATTTTGCAGAAATAGAGTGAATTATATGTCGAAGTCCGACTTCTTTAACGCGGACAAAACATTAATATTTTATATTTTGCCCTTTCATTTCAAATTAATATTTTGTCATTCAATTTTGAAATTTCGAGATAATTTTTTGCTTTAAAATTGAATCCATTTCTCCGGTTGAAAACGTCTCTTTATAGGCTACAACCAATGAAACGTGCAACATTCCAGCTAACTTCTGACTCCCAACTATCTACTCCCAACACCTTACTACCCATTTTCGTCCCATTTACATCCCATTTACATCCCATTTTAGGCAAATACATACGTAAAAGAACCTTAATACAACCATAATACATATATTTATTAAATATGTTTCTATGGTTGTTTTATGGTCGTTTTATAGTTGTTTTATAGTTGTTTTTCCCTAAAACGGGAACATAATGGGTACCAAATGGGTACCAAATGCGAAGAAAAGAATTTGATGGGATTGTATTCATGAAAAATAACCAAAAGGAATTTGGTTTTGTAAAACGGGGAGGATCAAAAAAAAGCGGGGTGTGCAAAATGACCCGATCAATAATTCACATAAATAAAACTTTATTTTTAAATTTCAAATAATTTAACCGTTTTTTTTTATTTAGTTTGTTTTTTTGAAATAAACTGCCTTCAACTTGGTATAGGTTGCAGATGTCGCCCTCCCATTAGATGTCGACCTCTCACTTGGCGTTGTTTGCAGAAATAGTGTGTATTAGATGTGGGACTGCGACTTCTTTTCTGCAGAAGCCCGGTAGCCTAACCTAAGAAGTCGCACTACCACTGTGTCTCGTACGAGGTTCAGCAGGTGGGAGAGCGATAATAGCATTCTGCGAGAGTCAGCAAGTGGGAGGGTGACGGAACAGTAAGTGGGAGGGTGAAGGAAGACAAGAAAACGCTCAAAGATACTTCGTATGCTTTGAGGTTTGTACGCTTTGAATTTTGCTTCCCACTACTGATTTATTTTGAATTACGTTTAAAAAAGCCATAGCAGACACCAAGAAATACCAACAATTCCCAACCATCTCCAATAGGTATAGGATCTCCAGTGGGCTCAATATAACCCGGATCGGACAATCCATCAGTGGTCGTAATTTGGTCGGTTGCATTTTGCTTCGAAACGGTATTGTTTACCTCGGAAGTCACGGAAAGGGTGGTAATGCCATTTGTCATCAGGATTGCCGAACTACCGGCACTGTTTCGCTTTCCTCCGCCTGCCAGGAATGGACTTTCATGTATCCCGGTTGAAACTGTGTTGGTGTGATGGTACGTTGGAAACTGAGCAACTCTATTGATTGAACCAGTTGAAGAATTCATCTTTGAAACTGTATTCCCAATACCACGGTTTGATATTGAAGGGGGAGTTAGTTCGGGTAAATCAGTTTCATCCTGTGCATTCTCAGATACTGCATACCTTTTGGGAGCATTTGCTATTGTTCCGTTAATTGGGGCGACTTTCAGGCTTTCGGTTCTATTCTTTGAAGAGGTATAAAAATCAGGACTTCCGAAAGGAGAATACAACACTGCAATGAGCAATCCTGCACACGTTAGCAATGCGACTAATATTGTATGCTGAATTTTTGTCATAATTTTTTTCCGATCAATATTCTTTTACTAATACTTTCATTGTCTGTAGCTGCTTTTACAACATACCCGCCTGAAGGGAAATTTATCTGAACGGCAGTAACTCCATACGGACTAAATAAAGCCTTCTTCAGATACCTTCCCATCATATCGTAAACGACCATTTCCCCCTTCAGATTACTTAAGTTTTCCACAAATACCGTGTTTCCTGAAGTGAAGAGTTTCAGTTCAGAAATTGTTTCAGATGTATCTTTTATAAAGGGGACTGTGGCTATTTTAAACCTATTAACAGGAACGGGTGTTGGTTCGCTGACGAAAGAATAGGTGGAGCCGCTTTTGGTAATATCGGTGGTCTTATTCCCGATCAAATCAACCAGGTAAATACCCGCATAACGTGATGCAGTATTCCCGTGAATAAAAGTAAGTTTGTATTCCGGATCTTCACCAGCCTGAAAATCCAATAGGGTATTATTCATATCTTCTACTGCATTCACCTGATAGTCGCCATCAATTCCCGAAACAAAAAGCTGAGGAGTGAGTAATGTTCCTTTTATTTTATATCCATCCCAGCCATTGTCATAATAAGGCGTACAACCAGGATCAGAAAATATCCAAACGCGATCGGAAAAACGTGAACCATTTATTTCAATCCGGGTAAAGACTTTGCCTGAAGTTTCGGTCTTGACTTCGGAAGGTATCCGTTGTTTGGAGTTGTTCTTTACAACCGCAGAATAAGGAATGCTGACAGAACCTGCAGTACCGGTAGTTCTAATCAGGAAACCCTGCATCGAAGGAATCTGTCCGGGGACTTCACCTGTTCCACTAACCTGGGCAGGTGAAACATTATACTGACCTGCATTGTCGCCGATTGGCAGATTACTGGTGTTTGAATTCCAGTCGCTGTATGAACCTGTATTATATAAATAGACAGATTTTTCGGTATTGTCACCGTACGTTATCTTTGAAATATCAATGGCTGCAGTATACGGATTTCCGAAAATGTGTTGACCGGGATACTTTGCTCCGAGAGTATACGGCAAATCCGCTGTAAAGTCTGAATTTATTAAAGCTCCTGAAAATACATATTTTTTTTCAGCAGCCTGAGTGATTTCATACCCGGTAAACGGTGTCAGGATGGAATCGTTGTTCAATTGAAGCCAGTACTTTGAAAGATCACCTTTTTCATTCCAACGCATAACATATGCTCCATCAAAAGCAGGACTGGCTTTTACCGAATGAACCGGGATGCCGAAATATTGCCAGTTGTAGACATTCCCATCAGGTTGGTTTTTATCCCACGTTGCTTTAGAATACATTTCTACTGTTGCCTGAACAGCAGAATTCAACTGAGGCAGGATAAAGATGAGTGATCCGTTAGCTGACAAGGCATCGGCTTGAATCAAAATACGATCGGTATTTCCATCTGTTACTATAGTATTATTGACTGTCAGTATTCGTGCAGGGGGTATGATTATGCTTTTTCCCGACATATTCATCATACTTCCAATTGTTCTGTCGATATCCAGCACCAGATTAGACACCGGTGTCGAAGTAAAAGTGATATCGGCACCTGCAGGCGGTACCATTTGGGATGCCCAGTTTGCAGGAGTTCCCCAATCAGTATTTGAATCAGTTCCCATCCATATGTTTTGATTGACGGTAACAGCTAATGAACGGGGAGCACTGATATTACAACTGTTTGTTGCAGTAACACTGATGGTACCGGATGTCGCTATATTGTTGAAATTGACTGTGATAGAGTTTGATGACCTGCTCATTGTTGCCCCTGATCCGGAATACGTCCAGTTATACGAAGATACTGTCGGGTCATTCGGAACCGTATAGATGACTCCGGAGGCACTCTGACAAACATTCACAGAACTTGTTGTAAAATTTGAAGGTTGGACAGCCAACAATGGGAAAAGAATGACTACATCATCATTTGAAATGCAATCACCGTTGCTGATGGTCCAGCGAAGGGTATAGGACGATCCGTTGGTCCCTTTAAAAGCAGAACCCGGATCGGACGGGGTAATAACAGTTCCACCTGCACCACTTATTATGCTCCATTGGCCGGTTCCTGTAAGTGGGGTATTACCAGCCAGTGAGGTGCTTGCACCACCGCATATTGACTGGTCCGGTCCTGAATTGGCTGTTGTAGGCACTGCATAGGATGTAAAAGTCGAAGGATCAAAAACCCCGGTCTGTAAGGTGCCGGATGGGTAATTGTATGTAAATCCGGTAAGCTGATATATATCGCCCGCAGCATCTGTAGGTATTGAAGCCGGGAAAGTTACAGGAGAAAGTGGTGTTTGAGCAATTCCCCCTTTGGTATAGTAAATTGTATAGGGTGCTCCCGTTGAAATGCCATACGACAGAGTCACCGGTATTGCAGAGACTCCGCAAACAGGGTCGGTTGAAGCAATCCTGACAGTTGGTTTTACCTCGTTGATACACCCCAGCGTGAAATTACTATTTCCTTCTGCAGGCATTGAATTCAACGATGATGTTTGAGCACTACCCGAGAAATTATCGCCGCTTGAAGTTGATTCCAGTTGATTCCAGTAATTATTGATTCCATCATACCCGGCAACCATCATATCAGTTATCCCATTTTGAGTCATAATAGGCGAAAGATCACTTGTTGATGACCATTTTATATTTATAATTGCCCTATTCCCGGAAGTTGATGCTACATTCCAGTATTCTTTTTGATTTACAGCTGTCAGCAATGGATTTATTCTGGTGAGCGTGTTCGGATTAAAATATTCAACAGTCCAGTCTTGAATGCCGGGTTGTGATGCGGAAAGTGTAAGCAAGTTCCCTAAGTTCTCACCTTTTCCGACAGGGAATATAAAGTTATCACCCTGTGTGATCGTTTTTGTTAAAGGTCCATCTACAAATGACACTTTACTACCGCCTGTAGGTGTCACACAATTATTTGTGATGTTCGATATCGTTAAAGGGTAAACAGAAGATGAACTGATAATTCCTGATGTGAGTAAAAGATTTCCTTTCACCCCGGTTGGACCGTTTAGAGTAAGTCCGCTGGCGTTATTTATTTCTATATTATTGAAAGCATTTATTCCTGTAAAATCACCGGTACTACCACCGATTACCTGTGGCGAAAAACCGGCAAAGGAAACTGTTGCACCGGCACCGGTACCTGAATTAAAAACTCCGTTATTAATATGTTCAAAAGTTCCCGGGATGGTGATTTTTTTATTATAGACACTGTTGTCGACAGTCGGACCATCAATCTTCAACTGGTTGCAAACAATAATATCGTTATTTGATAAGACCCTGGTTCCCGTCCCTGTGAAAAGAAGTTTAGGAACCGTATTGTATAAATAACCTGCTATCAGGGTATAGTTCATGTTGTCTCCACCGAATTCAAGAGTCCCTCCTGAGCTGCAATCAAAAAAACCGGTATATCTTCCTGCAGGGATTCCTCCTGACTCAAGATATAAGGTTCCGTTACCAAACAGAGTACCAAAATTATGACCAATGTAAGGAGACACTACTTTTAGTTTTCCATTTATGGTTGTATGATAGGAAGTACAGTTATTTTCATTGGCTGTTACGACATCTTCTGTTCTTATGGTTACTATAAATCCAGTTGGACCCCCTAAAGGGCAAGGATAGGTCGAACCATTTGTAGGATCCCAGATGGTAGGATCAGTCCAGTTGCCGGATTTTTTACTGATATATTGAGGAACAGTATTTGGAATGGCTTCATCGATACCGGCGGTATACTCTCCACTGATACTTGAAGTTCCTAAAGGGTAATTAAATGTTAATGTATTGTCAACGGCATTTACATTTAATGTTTTGCTCCAGTTTGTTCCCGGCACCAGTAACTCTGTAGTCATATAATTGCTTTCGGTATTGCTGCCGGTAACTTTTACATCGGAGTCTAAATAGTTTAACACCACATGGCCTTCAAAGCCACTTAAATTCGAACTTTCAATTTCCCAGTAATATTGCAATACATTGTTTGCATCTAAAACAGCGGGATGATGATCATTAATATTATTTACCCTGATAAATACAACGGAATTATTTGAATTGATGGTCAGCATTACAGGTGTATATTTACTCCCGGAACCAATTGGACAGGTGAACAGAGTAGGGGAGGAGATGACAGGAAAAAACTTTTTAATGCCTATATTGCTGAACAACCCATCCGAAATAATCATTTTTGCGGAGCTAAAACCGGTTCCTTCAATCGTACTGCTGACCCCCAGTGTAAGTAAATATTGAGCCAGATTGAGAATGCCGGAAGACAGTAGTAAGTTCTTGTGAAAGGTAATGCTATTATCCAGTATGTTTTCCAGGCCGTTATTTATTTCAAGTCTTCCAAAGGTCCCCGTTCCGGAAATATGTTGTTGTGTAGTACCATTCAGAATAATTCCTCCAACCGCTGCATCCCCATCATACGTTGCATTATTGTTTAGATTCCCTAAAAGGTTGATAGAATAGGTTTCATTTAATAATTGGCCTGAACTTATTGTCAGGTTATTGTTTACAGTCAAAGAGCTGCTCAATTTAAGGGATGTTACCGGATGTGCCTGTAAATTATAAAAATTAGTAATTGAAGTACCTCCGATGGTTTGAATGTCACCACTAAATATTGTGTTGTTTGTCCCGAAAATATAATTTCCGTTGTTAGTCAGGTTTCCGTTAATGGTCAGGTTTATGCTGTTGCTACCGTTGATTGCATTTAAAATGCTGTTTGCGTTGTTTAGGATTAAATTTCCTTTTAGTGCCAGTGGACTAACCATTAGATTGACCAGTGCATTCCTGGATGAAGAGGTTAAACCTGCAATATTCATGTTCCATAGCGGAATAGTTGCATCCAATAAATAGGATTGTGCGTCATCCACAACAGGACCCATCACCGGTGATTGAGTAAATAAAATGGTGCCGCCCGTAACCGTCCCTGTGCCCGGTCTGAGATAAAGATCTCCTGAAGTTGTACCGCCACCTCGAACAATGGTAATTGTGCCTCCTGACATCGTGAATGCACTACCGGTATTGAGAACTTCGAGTTTTGCATTCGTTTGATTTTGTACAAATCCATTTATGGTCAGCGTTCCTGCGGATTGGAAGTATCGTAAAACACCGGCAGAATTTGTAGGATTTCTTCGTATTGCTCCATTTACAATCAGATTGCCTCCGTCAATTTCTATTTCTGAATTGCCTCCACTTGAATATTCGATATCGTTATTGTTGTTTGATATTCCATTCGAAGGTCCTATATAAACAGTTCCATTCATAACGGTGAGCTTCCCGTTTAAAAATAGATCATTTGTATCCGTATTGCTATTTGCAATTAAAATATTAATGTTATTCCCGTTCCCGGGCATATTCGCTTTAAAGCCTGAGGTGGAAGGTATCGTAAATGAAGATGTGGTTGAAACAGTAAAGTCTTCACCTGCTGCCGGATTCGATCTGGCATAAACAAAAGTACCGTTTTGTAACGTCAACCAATTGTCTACAGGAGTTGTAAGAATTCCACCGATATTGCAAGTCAGTACGGTTGCCTGAGAAGTTCCTTTATTTACTGTTACTTCACTGAAAACTGTTCGTGGGGTGCCTGAAGTATTTGTTATCGCTGCATTTGAACTGCCAAAAAAGAGGACCGGTATTTTCGAGAAATCAACATAACTGATCGTTCCAACCGTACTTTGGTTTGTATTATTCGTATTGTTAATCAAGTTACCACCAATGGACATGGTCTGGTTTGTGGCATCGGAGTAAGCCTGAATGCCGCTCCATGTATTTACTACTACGTCGCCGTTGATAACGAAATTCTGAGCTGTATTTTTATTTCCATACCAGATCAGGCTACCACCTTGTATCAATAGATTTCCATTTATGGTAATCGTTTTTGCAACAACAGTTTCAGGTGCAGTCGGGTAATTATTTATCCAGGAAGGACAGAACCATGAATCGGCATTTTGGCCTCTGGTTATCAGGTTCCCGTAAACAATAAGATTGTTGTTTGCAAAAATAATATTTGAACCTCCAAGTGGGGATAATATAAGATTCCCGTATGAACCGACGCCCTGCGGCAACCAATACGTTCCTCCGGCAGTAGCATTTGTAGTATATAATTCTGTGGTACCCAGGTTTTGATTGTATTCTGAAAAATCGCCTTTCGGGAATACGAAAGTGTTACCTGTTTCATACGAGGTGGTTAACCTGAAATTCCCATTCCCGTTTGGATGGGACAACACCATGCTGAAAGCACAACCCGGATTATATCCAATATCAAGTGCAGAACCTTTCTCAATTTGTAAACTGGCACAATTTTGTACTCCTGTATTTGAAGTGGTCTGGTTGGATGCCAGAGAAACTGAATCGTTTCCCGATATAATGACTATGTCATTTATACCGGGTATTGCCGTTCCGGTATCTGCCGTTCCTGAATTTCCTGTAAATGACCAGATGGAAGCATTGCTCCAACTTCCGCTTCCTGCTGATGTCCCATTGATACAACTATAAAATTTTCTTGGAGTAGAAAATGCTCCACCACCGGTTGTATTATCACCGGCAGTATAATCTGCATCTAAAAAATCACTGCTGTTGTCAGGGGTTGTCCAGTCAGTTATTGAATTTTCGGTCGTATTTATCGGTGGATTTGACTGTGTACCTACTTTCCAGTTGTAATTGGATCTGTTGTATAAGGCCGGCAGGTAATTTGCCTCAGTGCCGGATACATCCGACTGATCGTAATTAAAAGTGTGAATGACTGATTTAGATGCTATTCCTGAAAAACCTGTTGACTTTACTCTCCAGAAATAGGTCAGGCTCTGTCCTTTCAACGTTGTAGAAGGATGAACATAACCAACCGGAATTACCGAGACTGATCCAAAAGTTGCCGGACTACCGGTAAATCCTATTGTTGCAGGAGTATAATACGGTATGGCAGTATGACTTGTTGAAACCGATCCCACAGGGAATACAAAAGACCCTACTGAGTTATACAATTTCGTCACTCCTCCATCCCCGGAATTCCCTGCTGTTTGTATAAATCGTGTACTGTTATAATTTAAAATGGTTGCTCCGGAATTTAAATTTAAATTATAGATTCCGATGTTAAATAGGTTGTTTTGTGAAAAAGTTAGCGCTCCGTTTATAGTTGTATTTGCCATAAGGAGAACGGGGGCAGAATCAGAACAGGTATTGTTTAGTTCAATGTTTTGAAATGCTCCCGAACCATTCCCCCCAATTGACTGGGAAATGCTTCCATTAAACTGAATTCTCCCGGTTCCAATGTGTACCCCTGAATTGATTACATCGCCGGCAATAAATATTGTTTTTCCACCATCGTTAAATGTTCCTGTACTTATTGCAAGCGATTTTTGAACAAAGAGTGAGGTTTGTAGTCCGGAAATACTTAGAGTCGAACCGGTTTTGTTAATGGTAAGATTACTAAGTCCGGTTGAACCATTATTAATTGTTCCATCGATTGAAAATAACTGATTGGCAATTCCATTAAAATTAGTTGTATTGTTGCCTGAATTATAAATTCCCGCGCTGTTAACAACAAAATTACCACCTACTGAAATATCAAAACTCTGTGCATCAAGTGTGCCTGATTGAATAGTTAGCTGTTGCAACACTTTTAACGGATTCGTATTGAGCTGTACCGCAGCTGTACCGCTTGAAGAATTTATAATCAGATTGCCAAATGAAGCATTTGAATTTATCAGATAGTTTGCATTCGCCAGGTTTGTACCTGAAGTTGGGATTATTACGACAGTTCCACCTGTAATACTGATATTCGATGTGGGACAATTAACATAAAAGGCATACGAAGGCTGAGTCTCTCCACAGACATCGTAAATAGTCATCATGCCACCTGTCATTGTAAATCCACTTCCCGTATTTGTATTTATATGAAATGTACCATCTGAAGTCTTTATCCCATTAAGAATCCTTGAAGTATTAAGATTCGTATTTACTAAACCTGAAATAGATGAAAAATCAAGTGAATGTTGAAAACGTCCACGGAGATGAATTGCACCTCCGGTTTGTAAGTAAGAAAAAAGTCCCGTATTAAGACCTGAAGCATCATCAATTTGTTTGGTATCTATAGTCCCATTATCCAATATCAATTGGCCTGATGCAAAATTCCAACAGGTAATTCCTGTAGATTCACGGGTCGACAGATAACCGTTTTTAACATGCAGGTTTCCTAAGACAGCAATGCCACCATTACCGCCATTACTTACTCCGTTACTTAACCCAACATCACCCGAAACACCATATGCTGTATTTACTTCACCATAATCATCTGCTGTTGACAAGACAATGACATTTGCACCATCAAGAATCATCGCTGCATTTGAAGGAATAATAAAATCACCGGTAGGCCAGCTCGTTGAGCTACCTTCTGAAAGAGAAGGAATAATAACCATCCCTTTTAAATTCAAAGTCCCATTCCTTAACCACAGTGCTTTTTTAATATTGGGATTTGCATTAGTTGCTCCCATTAATATATCAGCAGCTGCGGTATTTGCTCCAAACAACCTGAAATAACTGTATTGCAAAGCATTTATTGTTAAAGCAAAAGTTTTATCATTTCCTTTATCTACAACCAGGTTATAAAAATCAGTTGAATTATTGCAAGTCAGCGTATTATTTGTTGATCCCCTGAAGTAAACGGTTGCCATCCCATTAACAGGGAATGAGTTATAAACAGGATAAGTCAGATTCGTAAACCGTGCGGTACCATTGTTTGTAAAATCACCCATTATTTCAATATGGTGTGATTGTGCATCATAATAATCAATGAATGGTCCGGCTACCGATGTATTAATTCCTGTTGGAATCGTAGTTGAAGTCGTGTTTCCTGAACCAATTGTAAATGATGCTCCGTTATTTATAACCACATTGCCATTTATCTTCAACTGCCGCCTGTTTGTCGTATTATCGTTTAGTTGAAAATCACCTTGTTTTACAATTAAATTACCATTTAACGATAGATTGTTTACCTGAATGACAGTTCCGGTTGTATTGATAGTGAGGTTGTTATAGACAGTTTGTGAAACGGGTAGATTCACCCCGGCGTTATATTCAACAGTACCTCCGTTGGCATTTATCAATGTATTCGTTGTAACATCCGGAAAATTAGCTGATGCTAATTTTACTGTCCCTTCACCTTCGAGTAGTGTGATAACAGAAGTGAACTTATGAATTCCAAGATCAAGAAAGCCGCCGTTATTGATTGTGATTTTTAAGTCGGTAGCAGCAATATCAGCCAACAGAGTAACTGTTCGGTTGGAAAGTATAACTACCTGATCGGTTGAAGTTGGGATAGATGTGCCTGTTTGTGTTGTTCCGCCAGGATTAGTTGTCCATGTAGTGGAAGTGTTCCAATCACCGGATTGATAGGAATAGAAGGTTATTGAATTTGATGTTTGTTTATTCCCTTTTTGGAGGTTGCCTGTCGCTGAAAGTCGCTGAATGTCCATTGAAGTGTTACCATCTGAAACAGAATGGTTTAATTCAGTAACAGTTGTTTCTTTGTTTTCAGAAGTAAGAATTGAATTGCCTAATGTGCCAATGGGAGAGGGAGTAGCTGAGCCATGCAATTCTGAAGAAATTGCTTTTATACTATTAACAGAATAATTTGTTTGAAATGCTGTATCTCTTAAAATATTATCAATCGGAGAACTGAAAATTGGGGATGTAGTTTTATTCTCCGAACTACAATTCCCTGTCTGTGATATTGAATTTGTTGAACAAATAAAAGTAAATCCTTCTGTCAACAATAACAAAAAAATAACGAATACAAATTGAGTTATAATAGAGAAATTAATTCCTCTTAAATTAAAAATAGTCATGGTAAAACTTAGTTCTCATATTTTATCAGATACATTTGAAAATTGAGCAATCTTAAAATAATTAATCCTCATTTTTTATAGAATTATCCGATCCTGAATTAAACACTAAGAAGAGTATACTGATTTCCGACTAAGTGAATACGATTAAAGAGTTCGATTTCACTTTTAATAATCTTTTAATCCGGGTATATCTCTTCTTTTTTTTAAATTCCGGAATTCTTTAAATACTGCAATAAATGTTGAGAACTGAATGTGTCTGGCAGAAGTTTAATGCATCAGTTTTATAACAGGATCTTACAACAGTTTATCTATCCATTATTGAAAGTTTAATTAAGGATGTGATCGGGACAAAAAAATGAAGGAAATCGTATTCTTAGTTAAGAAAATCAAGTTTTCTGTTAATAGTAAATATTGAGCAAGAAAATAAAAATTATTTCATAGTTAAATATTTAATTCATAATTGGATAAATAGTAAATTGTCATGTCTCAAACTAAACGGGAATCCAAATAAACAGACAGATCCAGGAATAAAAATCAGAGACAAAACATACAAATGTACCATCAATACACGAGTTTATATAATTTTTAGTTATGTTTTAATATATTAATTATTATGCGACACATAAAATCTTTTTATATGTTGAAGAGGCAAATAATATGCTACAAAATCAATGTTTTAATTACTTTTTACGAATAAAATCAGGAGTGTAGAGCGAAGAAGGAGTAAGATGTCGCCCTCCCACATGGTGTAGGTTCTCAGAGATAGTGTGTTTTAGAAGTGGGAGTGCGACATAAGACAAGAAGTCGCACTCCCACTGTTAACGAACAAGGTTTGTGCGAGAGTTAGTAAGTGGGAGGGTACAGAAGAAGGTGTCGCCCTCCCACATGGAATTGTTTTCAGAGATAGTGTGTTTTAGAAGTGGGAGTGCGACTTCCCGAAAGAAAGCCTCAAAAGAACGAGCTGTCCTAAGAACCCAGATGTCGCACTCCCACAGTTAACGAACAAGGTTTGTGCGAGAGTCATTAAGTGGGAGGGCGACGGAAGAAGAGATTGCGACTAATTACCTGCAGAAACGAGACAACCCGCTATTCCAGAGATATGTTCTTAGCAACTGTCCGGGTTTTAGTGG